>Ga0207829_100052_pt1 | contig 244325 bp, 195 predicted proteins | sample TtaePargueraPR_4_FD_187738 | JGI IMG/M metagenome (GOLD analysis project Ga0207829, IMG submission 187738) | Aerobic enrichment media microbial communities from Bioluminiscent Bay, La Parguera, Puerto Rico - Tt and P1 (SPAdes) | ecosystem: Environmental > Aquatic > Marine > Unclassified ... | reverse complement strand
ATGATGCAGAACTATCTGGATGAGTTTTGTTACAAGCTCAACAGAAGATACTTCGGTCAAAAACTCTTTGACAGACTCATCATTGCTTCAATTTATCCATACTGGTATGATTGCGGATAATCATATTCATTAAACACGAATTTTTAGCAGAGCCATAAAAACAACAACAAAAGCCTAATTCCTTGCTTCCTTACCTGATGTTTTTGGGTTCCTAAGTGATAAATCCTATACCAAAATGAACAAAAAAAGGGGCTATAGCACCCCTTCATCTGCAAAGGAATAATACCCTTCATTAGTCACGATCACATGATCCAACAAGGGTAGATCCAAAGCTCTTCCGATCTCAGTCAGCCGTTTCGTCAATCTCCTATCCTGCTCGGAAGGAATCAGGTTTCCCGATGGATGGTTATGGGCTACTATCATCGAGGAGGCATTCGCTTTAAGAGCTGTAGCAAAGACCACCTTGGCATCCACTACCGTCCCCGATATTCCACCGCTGCTGATGAAACAGTTTCCCAAGACCCGATTGACCCGACTGAGCAGCAATGGGTAAAGCTACCCCCCTATGTACACACACAATGGGCAGGCCTGAGTGCCTATGTCCTCCATGGGGGGATTGAAATCAAGAACAACCTCCACGAGTTTGACTGGCTCGAAGGTGTCTTTGAAAGAATTCAAAGAATGAACCACAAAGACCTCAACCAGCTGCTTCCCTCAAACTATCAAGAAAACCGCCTAAATAAAAATTCTTTCTTTTCAATATGAGTTACTCGGAGGGATACTCATATATAAAGACTTATAGATCCCAATTTACTTTTTTGAGGCGAAGACCAATCTGTTTGAGAGTTTCAACCAATTCACTATCTAATGGAAATTCACCCAGAACTAGATCTTTGAAACTTCCGTTATACGTGCTACTCAATTGTTGCCAAATTTTCTCTGAATTGTCAAATATCAGTGCAGTGGAAGGGTGTTCAGAGATCCATTTATTATTATTCTTGTAGCCGACCCTATCATCATTACCAACCTTAATCAGCATGCTGTCAAAATCACCACTTAAAAAGAATTGCTCTATTTCTTTATCTTTGATCATTTGATGAATATCATATACATGACGTATTTTATTCTTTAGGTCTTCGATTGGATATTCTGTCCTGGAGAACCTTATCAAGCTCATGATCTTCTCACAAAAAGTCCTGAACTTGCTCAATACCTGTACTGGAAAAGGGGCTAGATTGTATTGGTAAATTAATTCTTCAGGCCCAATGGACTTCATCATTTCATATACATAGGAATTGACTTGCATGGTAGAATAAGGTTCAAAATTCCCCAACCATGTTGCTTCGACTACGACATACTCTCTTATCTGTCCAAAATCTCCCGTGAATAACTTATTATATTGATGAACAGTCTTCCGGATATTACCTACCTTATTTGTCAATCCATTAACCTCTACTTCTGGAATTGCATTTTCCACAACCTTACTAATTGTCCGGATTTTTTTCTTTAGCCGGTTATCATTTTCTCCTTCGTTTCGGAGTACAACCATGTCAATATCTTCCGAAAACCGGTCTATCAATTTGAAACATTTTGAAAGAGCTGTACCTCCCTTAAAAACTGACTGATTGGCTATATCTGAATGGAATATTTCATACAAAGCAAGGGTTACCCAATAATCCTTCTCAACATAAATATCTCTTATATTGAAATACTCTGCTGTGGCGAGAATTGCGTCCTGAAAGAGTTCTTTATTGTTGTGTAAATTCATTTCAGTTAATATTCCACCCTGGCGCAGTTGGCAATAGTTCTTTTTTTATTCCTAGGTTATAGGTAGTAAGTGGGTTCAGCTTAGCTCTCAAACCTTCATACACAATCTCTTCCTTTAATAATTCCAATAAGGAACCCAACAACGCAATTGCTCTTGGAGGATACTTCATTGCATATCCAATCATTCTAAGCAATTCATTTTCAGAAAGCTCATTGATCTTGCTCTTAAATAATACAATGGCTGATTTCTTGTCTAAATCAGGAATGGTTTTGAAATCTTTTATTGCGTCTAAAATTTCCAACAAATGATAATTTTCATTTGTGACATCCACATAGCTTTTTACTGCTTTAACCCGTACTTCCCCAATTTTAGTAGTTATCCGTTTTTCTTTGCTCGCTACCTTGATGTTTTTGGGTACCTGTGTGGTTAATCCCATACGGTTGTATAAAGAGGCTCCCGTTATGTATGCGATACGTTTCCCATCTTCAAAAAGATATGGTTTAAGCAGTTCCTCTTCTCTTGGTCTCAGCTCACCAAATACAGAATCTTTGGGTTTATAGAAAACTCCCGTTGACACTCTTTTAATAAGTCCCTTTTTGATGAACCTCTCAATAGCTTTTGCAGCCGCCGAATATTCAGACTGGTTAATACCTAACTGCTTATATTTAAAGGTTGTGCCTTTTGGTATCCTGTTTACTTCGCGTTCTATTTTTTCTGTTACCTTCAATGATTGACAAGTTTCTGCTTTATGGAAACAAAGTTAAGAAAGACGAATCATTTGTCAAGTATTTTGATCAAAATACTTGACATTTTTAGATTTATTCATACAAAATCTGGAAGGAATTTCTAGAAATAATTCTCACACAATTGACAAAAAGATTTAAAGCTTTCCAAACGAAAGTATGTTTTGGCAAAAGGTCAAAAAACTAAGAACACAAATCAAAATCAGCGTAACAAAGCTTTAAGTCACCACCTTGTATTCTAACCTCAAAATGTAACTTTCCGCTTATCTAATAAAAGAATACCTCAACAATTTAAAAATGGTAATCAACCATAAATCAGCATAAAAAATTCATCAAGTTCTTGGCTGTAAATCCTTCCCCAAAATGAACAAAAAAAGGGGCCTACAGCACCCCTTCATCTGCAAAGGAATAATACCCTTCATTAGTCACGATCACATGATCCAACAAGGGCAGGTCCAATGCTCTTCCGATCTCAGTCAACCGTTTCGTCAATTTCCTGTCCTGTTCGGAAGGAATCAGGTTTCCCGATGGATGGTTATGGGCTACTATCATCGAGGAGGCATTCGCTTTCAAGGCTGTGGCAAAAACCACCTTGGCATCCACCACCGTACCCGATGTTCCACCGCTGCTGATGGTACAGATTCCCAAGACCCGATTGGCCCGACTGAGCAGCATAAGATGAAAATCCTCCACCAACTCAACCCTATCCTGATTCCAAAACTCCAGAAACACCTGATACACCTGTCGGGAACAAGTCACCTTCGGCCGGTCACTGACCCTGACCTTGCTGCTATACCCGATGGTAATTTCTGCCACTGTACCCAAATCGATTTTTTCTCTTAAAGCTTCCATAATTGTTTTTGATTTTGTGAAACATGAATTATGGAATCCCCCCAAGCCTGTCCTGAGCAAGGCCAAGAGGAAAAGGAATAAATAATGAGCCGCAGGCGAATGGCTTTATGCCGGAAGCTCTTGGCCGCCTCCGAAGAGACAGGCTTACCTTATTCCTGAATTCAGGTGAATTTTAAAATGGCACTTCTTTAAAAGTCAAAAGCCTTTGGCTGAAAGGGAAGCGGCAAAGCCGATACCCTTTTAAGCCAAGGGCTGATAGTAAGGGTCTTAAGAAAAATCTTTTCCCCGCTATCAGCGGGGAAGTGATTTTGAATGAAAAACCGAAGCTACATTTTCTTTCCTTTCATAGATAAACGTTCTTTCAGTTTCCCCATGTCCTCCTTCACTTTTACCTCCACTACTCTTGAATAGATCTGAGTCGTTGAAATTTTATTATGCCCCAATAGCTTACTGACTGTTTCCATGGGTACCCCGTTTTTGAGGGTAACAGTGGTTGCAAAAGTATGTCTGGCCACATGAAAGCTTAGATTTTTATCAATTTCACATAGATCGGCTATTTCTTTCAGGTAAGAATTTAGCTTTTGATTGGAAAGAACCGGAAGCAATAGATCATTGGAAACAGCCCGCGGATGATCTTTATATTTATTTATAAGCTCCATCGCTTTTGGCAAGACAGGTATCTTAATAGGTGTATTTGTTTTGGTCCTTTCTGTATTGATCCAATATTCACCCTGTGATTTAACCAAACTATGTCTGGACAAAGTAGAAACATCTATATAAGCTAATCCTGTATAACAGGAAAAGACAAATAAATCCCTTACCAAATTCAATCGTTGGTTCGAAAACACTTTTTCTTCTAAGCGCTCCAGTTCCTCATCTTCTAAATAATCCCGATCAAAACGTTTGTATTTAAACTGGTACTTATCAAAAGGATTTTTCTCCAGCAAATCCATTTTGACTGCAAGATTCAAGATTTTCTTAAAGCGCTCCATGTGCTTCAGAATTCCATTGTGCTGTAAGGGCCTTTGATGATCGGTGGGTTTATGCCTTCTCAAAAAACTCTCAAACCCCATTATGAACTTATAATCAATCATCTGAAATGATATGTCCTTTTTCTTTAAAGACTTTTCAAGATAGGTCAAGAGGTACTTTTTAGAAGTCTCATAGTTTTTCAAAGTCCCGGGCTTGAGTGTATCACTCATGACTTCCTGATGATATTCGATCAATTCTCTTAAGGAATACGCTTCTTCTTCAATTCCTAGAACCGTTGCTTTTAAATCCTCGGCGGTAAATGGAATTCCCTTGACCAACAACTCATGATACTTAGAAGAAACAAAAGCCCTTATTCTATCCAATGATTCGTTCAGCTGACTACTATCCTCCGAACTCCCTTTTGCACTTCCTTTTACAGGGTTCCACAACTTCTTAGGAATTGGTCTTTTAAGACTAAACTCCACCCTTCGACCATTGACCGTAAGTCTCAAAAACAATTGAAGCAAACTGCTATTGGATTTAGTAGGTCTTGTTACAAATTGAATTCCTAGTGTTTTCTGGCTTTTCATAATTTTTTAAACTAAATAAACATTTTTCAAAACACTGATTTTCAGTATTTTACCAGAAGTCATGAATTAAATTTGTGCAGAAGCTCGCCAAAAGTGCCTTAGCGCTTCAAAAACGCCGATTATTTTTTCATTTTTTTTGGCACTTTTCATCAAATTTTGGTCAAAAAGTAGCTAAAATTCACTTCAATTCGATTAATCAAAATTATTGATAATCATTGACTTAAAGCACATCTGGTGAGTATCTATTTTAATAGTTTTCCGGTTCACCGAATAACTCACCAGCTTTTTGGCCTTTATTGACGTATTCTGAATAGCCTAAAAATAAAAAAGCCTTGTAAATCGCTGATTTACAAGGCTTTGGATTCTTTTAAAATTCTTTACTGTCGGGGTGACAGGATTTGAACCTGCGACCACACGCCCCCCAGACGTGTACGCTAACCGGACTGCGCCACACCCCGATTTTATGATTTCGGAGACCTAATGGTCTCGCTTGAATCGCGAGGCAAATGTAAAATTTTCAGCCAAAATATCCATTTCCAATTCGAAAAATTCCCGAGATTATAAACCCCAGCATTAGCTCTTTTTCTTAAAAAGAACCGAACTCGTAGAAACTTTACAGCAGTGAACACACAAAGTGACATTTTCACTAATCATCTTCGCTTTCCGAATTGCCTCCGCTCCATTATTAAATGGACCCAAATAATCTCGATCCAAAGAATCGGGAATGTTGCTGCATTCCCGTTCATGAATCTCAAGCATATTGTCTTCATTGGGGGTACTAGACAAATAAAAGAATTTCATAATCGGTAATAGTTTGAGGCTACTTAATTCACTCCGTTTAATCGGCCCCAAAATACGAATCAAAAAAACACGAAAACATCCCCTAAAAAGGGTATTTTTCGACCTTTTTTTGTCAATTTTTCCCGTCTTTTCTCATTTCACTCTGTCTCATCGGCATAGAATCTATCCGTTTAAAAGTTTTCAACAAATCCAATTCCCTGGATTTACCTGAAGATTTTACTCCTCCATCGAGACCTATAAGCATCCAATCTGCCCGAGGATTTTTTGATTTTAATTTCAAAAATGATTCAACTTTTATATCCAAAGTATCTGTCGAATAAACCAATTCTTCATTTTGAAATCGCATGATGATTAGTTTCCGTTCTTGAATCTCATCTAACTGAGTCTCGAGAAGTTTTTTATCAATTGCTTCTTCTCCAAAAATCACTAGCAGCCTGTTCTTCCATCTAAAATCTTCTAAGCTCAAAGACATATTACTACTCAAAACTACCATCAGAAAAACACTCCAAATTAGACTCATGATTATACAACTTACTAGTATTTAGGATGTTTGAAGAAAATCAAGAAGCAAATTCTCCCACTCATCATCCAGCGAAACTAAAGGTCGACTGACTCCTGCCCTTCTATACCAATAATCTGCATTCCAATCATCTCCCTCCTTCCGGTGGAGATAGGCATGGACCTTTGCCGCTGACTTGCCCGGCAGTTGATCCACTTCAGCATGGGCCATGTCCCAATTTCCTTTGAAATCCCACCAAAGTGAGCGTAGCTCTGGTGAAAAACTTGGCAGCGGTTGTTCTAAATTTTTGAATTCTTTGACGGTCATTAGGTTGATCGTTTTATTTGATTTTCAATTTTATTTTCCAATCTCTAAAAAAAATAAAGCTTTCGCATCGAAACATTGTCTGTTTTTCAAAAAACACATAACAATAATCACAAAATAGAAAATTTTTTACCTGTTGGCTGGAAAGCTAGAAGTTCTATATTTGCCCAATTATTTAACCAAGCAGTCTAAAGAAAAAAAATAAATGGAAAACTTAATCTACATTTTACCAGCCTTCGGGTTGGTCGGATTAGCATACATGTTTTATCTGAGAACATGGGTGAACAAGCAAGATCAAGGCGAAGAAAATATGAAGAAGCTTGCCGGCTACATAAAAGAAGGCGCAATGGCATTCTTAGCAGCCGAGTACAGAATGTTGGCGGTCTTCGTGGTCATTGCCGGAGCTCTTTTAGGTGTCGTTTCAATGTTGGTTGAAACCACCCACTGGTTCATTGTTGTAGCATTTGTTATAGGAGCTGTTTTCTCAGCTATTGCAGGAAATATCGGGATGCGGATCGCCACAGACGCTAACGTAAGAACCACGCAAGCTGCAAGAACAAGCCTGCCAAAAGCTCTTCAAGTTTCTTTTAGAGGCGGTACTGTCATGGGTCTAGGTGTTGCTGGATTGGCCGTATTCGGTCTTTCACTATTACTTGCCCTTCTCGTCCAGTTTTTCATTACAGGTGAGCAGTCATTCTACATGGAAATGACCATCGTTCTCGAAACGCTTGCCGGCTTCTCCCTAGGAGCTGAATCTATCGCCCTTTTTGCACGTGTGGGTGGAGGTATTTATACTAAAGCTGCTGACGTAGGCGCTGATCTTGTAGGAAAAGTAGAAGCTGGAATTCCAGAAGACGATCCTCGTAACCCTGCTACCATTGCGGATAACGTAGGTGATAATGTAGGAGATGTTGCAGGTATGGGTGCTGACCTTTTCGGGTCTTATGTGGCCACCATGTTGGCGGCGATGGTATTGGGTAACTACCTGATCAATGATATCAACAATGGCACAGCTATGAATGACGCCTTTGGCGGAATGGGTCCAATACTATTACCAGTTTTGATTGCCGGAATCGGGATTGTTTTCTCGATCGTAGGGTCTTGGTTCATCAAGATCAGTGACAACAATGCCAAAGAGCCGCAAGTACAGGCTGCGTTAAACAGAGGAAACTGGGGATCGATCATCTTAACAGGTATTGCCTCTTATTTCATCATTGATTGGATGCTACCTGCAGAAATGCAAATGACATTCTTCGGTAAAGGTTTGCAAACTGTAACCTCATTCAACGTTTTTGCTGCTGTATTGATCGGTTTGGCTGTAGGAGGTTTGATTAGCTACTTTACAGAGTACTATACTGGTATGGGTAAGAAGCCAGTAATGACCATCATTCAAAATTCATCTACCGGAGCTGCAACCAATATCATCGCGGGCCTTTCTCAAGGTATGATGTCCACGTTTGCTCCAGTATTGCTTTTCGCTGCTGCCATCTGGGGAGCTTATGCTTTCGCAGGTTTCTATGGTGTGGCGATTGCCGCTTCGGCCATGATGGCTACCACAGCTATGCAGTTGGCTATCGATGCATTCGGACCTATCGCTGATAATGCAGGTGGTATTGCGGAAATGAGCGAATTGCCAAAAGAAGTACGTGAGCGTACAGATATTCTTGATTCTGTTGGTAACACGACTGCTGCTATTGGTAAAGGTTTTGCGATTGCTTCTGCAGCCTTGACTGCGCTTGCCCTTTTTGCAGCTTATGTAACATTTACAGGTATTGATGGCATCAATATTTTCAAAGCACCAGTTCTTGCAGCGCTTTTTGTTGGAGCGATGATTCCTGTAGTATTCTCTGCACTGGCTATGAGTTCGGTTGGTAAAGCTGCCATGGCTATGGTTAAAGAGGTAAGACGTCAGTTCAAAGAGATTCCTGGTATCATGGAAGGCAAAGCAGAACCTGAGTACGACAAGTGCGTCGAAATCTCTACAAACGCTTCTTTGAAGGAGATGATGCTCCCTGGATTACTGACGATTGTATCACCAATCTTGATTGCCTTTTTGACACAGTTGTTTACCGGAGACACCCTATTGGCTGCTGAGGTTCTCGGTGGATATATGGCGGGTGTTACAGTTTCTGGTGTCATGTGGGCCATCTTCCAAAACAACGCAGGTGGTGCTTGGGACAACGCCAAGAAATCATTTGAAGCAGGTGTGATGATCGACGGAGAAATGACCTACAAAGGATCAGAAGCACACAAAGCAGCCGTAACAGGCGATACTGTCGGAGATCCATTCAAAGATACGTCAGGTCCATCCATGAATATCTTGATCAAGTTGACCTGTTTGGTGGGATTGGTAATTGCACCACTTCTATCTTCACATGATTCTCATGGTGAAATGGCAGATGCCAAAGTAATCGAGGTTAAAAAAGAAATTAAAGTTGAGGAAGGGAAAGAAATCGTCACTGTGACCGAGAAAATCGTCAAATAAACCCTCCTTGATTAATCATAAAAAAGATCGCTGGTAAATACGGCGATTTTTTTTTGCCTAAATTTTAATTACTGCAAAAAACAGCAATCCTATTTTTTAGCTGGAAATCAAAGAAAACTCATTTTTAAAAGAAATTTCAGGCCAAATCTTCGGATTTTAACCATTTTGTTTAGTAAATTAAAAACTGTTCTACAAAATAGGTTTCCTAAGTCAGGATAAAAGACAAGAAATCCGCCAGTTTTATTGCAGTATTTGCTGCTTTTTAGAAATTATATTTGGTGATTTGCCTGTTTTGTATTTTAAAAATTGCACAAAAAAGCAAATTAATGTTTCACTAACCCTAATCTAAATGCACATGAAAAACTACTACAAGTTCATGTTGCTTTTCTTGCTGAGTTGCTCGACCGTGGGAATGTCCATGGCCCAGCAAACTGTCACAGGAAAAGTTACAACACAAGAAGATGGCCTACCCTTACCAGGGGTGAGCGTCGTGGTGGACGGTACGACCAACGGTACCGTTTCAGACATCGATGGAAACTATTCCATCTCAGTACCAAATTCCGATGCGGTTTTGGTATTCTCCTTTATAGGATTTGAGACTCAACGAGTTTCTGTAGGAAATACCAGTGTGATCAATGTCATCATGAAAACAGAGGAATCTCAGCTTGATGAAGTCATTGTCACAGCATTCGGTATTTCTCAAGAGAAAAAAGCACTTGGTTATGCTGCCCAAAGTATTGATTCAGAAGCAATCACTAAGACCAGACAACAAAATGTGGTTAACGCCCTTCAAGGCCAAGTAGCCGGTGTGCAAGTCACTAATTCCGGTGGTGCTCCAGGCCAATCTGCCCGAATCATCATACGAGGAATTAACTCATTGGACCCTTCAGCAGACAATCAACCACTATTCGTAGTGGATGGTGTGCCGGTGGATAACTCCACGGTAGAGTCAGGAGGTACACCTCGTGGTATGTCAAACCGTATTGCTGATATCAACCCAAATGATATTGAGTCCATGTCTGTACTAAAAGGCGCAGCTGCTACAGCACTTTACGGTGTACGAGCTGCAAATGGGGCAGTCATCATTACCACTAAGAAAGGTAAGGCAGGTCAGATTCGAGTAGATTTTAATTCCTCTCTAGGTTTTGACCGACTGGTAAAAAAGCCTCGACTTCAGGATGAATATGGTCAAGGCTTTAGTGGTGAAAGAAACGACTCTAGTTTCTGGCCTTCTTGGGGTGCTAATATTGCCGAAGAAAATGACCCGGATTACGTTTATCAAAACAACTGGGAAAGAGCTTTTGACACAGGAATCCAATTTGACAACTCCATCTCTGTATCAGGAGGAAATGAAAAAGCAACGTTTTACGGTTCCTTCGGGAGACTAGATCAAAACGGTATCATTCCTTTCTCCAACTGGGATCGAACTAGTGCCAAACTTTCGGGCACCATCAAGGTTAGTGAGAAGTTTGATTTCTCCGGTTCCATGAATTACATCAACTCGGGAGGTAATCGTGTACCTCATGATCGTTTCCTAGAGCGGATGATGTATTGGTCTGAGACTACTGATGTGAGAGATTACATCAACGAGGATGGCACGATGCGTACTTATGGTAATACCAATCCAATCTATGATGCCCGTTTTGCTACTTATGAGGACAATGTAAACCGAGTGATCGGAAACATCAATCTGAACTATAGCCCTACAGAGTGGATGACACTATCCTATCGTTTGGGGGTTGATAATTACTCAGACTCCAGAACAGAAATCACTCCAGGTCCAAAAGGAATTGATGGAGAGCGAGCATTAAGCTCTACAGGCTTTATTGAAGAGACAAGAATCAATAGCCGGGATATTACTTCCAACTTCTACATTACTTTACAAAAGCAGTGGAATTCAGATTGGAACACTACTTTACGTTTAGGAAATGACATCTTCGAGCGGAAGTTTGATCGAGTGACTGCAACGGGTACCAACTTCGTAATCCCTGATTTCTTCAATCTGAATAATACCACGCAGATTTTCGCTTCTCAGGGAAAGAGCATTCGTCGATTGGTAGGTTTCTACGGTGACTTGATGGTCGATTACAAAAACTTCCTATTCTTGAACGTGACCGGAAGAAATGATATCTCTTCCACTCTACCGAAGAACAACAACTCCTTCTTTTACCCTTCAGTAAACTTGGGATATGTATTTAGCGAGAATTTTGACTTGCCATCATGGGTGACCTTCGGAAAACTAAGAGCATCTTGGGCGCAAGTGGGTAAAGATACCAATCCTCATATTCTAGGATCATTCTTTGTGTCTCCAAGTGTATTCCCACTGAATGGACAGGTAGGTTTCTCTCGAAACTCCGTATTCGGTGATCCAAATCTCCGTCCTGAGTTGACGACGTCCTTGGAGTTCGGTGCACAGTTTGCCTTTTTCAACAACAAAGCAAACTTAGATGTAACCTACTATAAGACAAACTCCAAAGATCAGATTATTCCAGTGCCGATTTCTGATGCTACAGGGTTCTCTTCTTACATCACAAACGCGGGAGAAATCGAAAACCGTGGATGGGAATTTGTTATCGGAGGCACACCGATCGAAAGAGGCGATTTCAGATGGGATATTTCAGCTAACCTAACTACCAATGCGAATGAGATCGTGGCGATTAGAGAAGGAATCGAGCAAATTGTAGTTGGTTCCCAGTTTGGATATGCGGGATCGACAGTAACCATGATTCTTGAAGAAGGAGAAGCTTATGGAAATATCTTTGGTAGCAGCTATGTAAGACCTGGAGCACCTGAGGGAGCAACAGAACTTGATAGAGGCCTTCCACAATTGATCGGAGCTAATGGCTTCCCAGTTAGAAATGGAAACCAATTGGTTTTAGGTAATGCAGTTCCTAAGTTTTTTGGTGGCTTGAGAAATGATTTCAGCTATAAAGGCTTTGAGTTTTCATTCTTGATTGATTTCCGTTCCGGACTTCAGCAGTATGATCAGTTTGGCAACTTCCTTTCTGCCTTTGGTAAGCAAGAAGATTCTGAAAGAAGAAACGACTTCGTAGTATTCCCAGGAGTCTTGGCTGATGGTTCTCAGAACACTCAAGAAGTTTGGTTGGGTCAAGGCGTAGGTCCTGACGGCGTAAATTATGGTGCAGGTTACTGGAGAAATCACTATCGAGGTGTATCCGAAAACTTCGTCAAAGACGCAGATTTCATCAAGCTAAGAAATATCACTTTGGCTTATAATCTCCAGCCTAATGTTTTGGAAAGAACACCTTTCAGAACAGCTAGAATATCGCTTGCGGCAAACAACATCATCCTTTCTACCCCATGGGATGGATTCGATCCTGAATCTTTCTCAGCAGGTGCTGGAGGAAATGCTGTTGGATTTACCGGTCTGGGATTCCCAGGAGTACAGAGCTACTTTGTGACTTTGAATTTGGGACTGTAACACTTTAAACTAACGAACAGATGAAATTCAAAAATAAATTATATACCATACTGGGTGCCGGAATTTTACTTACAGCTTCAGCCTGTGAATCTTTCTTGGATGTCAATGAAAATCCAAATAATCCGGAAGACGCCCCTATTTCTGGTCTAATGACCAATAGTACTTACGAAACTGCTCTCAATGTGCAGCGAATCGGAAGTGCTACCAGCAACTATGTACAATACCTTGCCTCACCAAACCCTGCAACCTCATCGGATACGATGGATCCGGTGAATTTCAGTGGTACTTGGTTTAGCCTTTACAATGTCATGACTGATGTCAATGAAATCATTCGCAAGGCAGAGGAATCAGGAGCAAATCATTACCTCGGTGCAGGTCAAATTTTGATGGCCTTAAACCTAGGAATGACTGTGGATATTTTCGGGGATGTTCCATTCTCTGAAAGTTTCAATTTCGAAACGGTAACACCAGCTTATGATAGCGATGAGCAATTGTACCAGCAGGTTCTTTCTCTTTTAGATCAAGGTATTGCTAATCTTCAAGGTGAGACGGCGATCTCAATTGGTGCTGACGACTTCATCTTCGGTGGTGATATCGACAAATGGATCAGATTTGGAAACTCCCTGAAAGCTCGATTCCTTTTGCACACCAAAGAAACATCAGGTTACAATGCCAATGAGGTTTTAGCGGCTGTTTCAGCAGGATTCCAGTCGAATGATGATGATGCTGCTGTTACTTTCTTTGAGCAACGATTCAACCCTTGGGCGCAGGTTGCGATCAACAATTCCAACTTGCTTCTTGGAGGTTGGATTTCAGAGCAATTCGTTCAAGCATTAGATGGAACTAGCTATCCTACTGTAGATCCTAGACTTCCTTTAATGATCGGAACTACAGACGAGGGTGAATTCATCGGTACAGTCAATGGAGCTGGTCGTGGAGATGCTCCTGAGCAAGGTGCCAGATCTACCTTGATCCCTGGGCAATTCTATACTTCCACTACTTCTCCCCTTTTGATCGCCACTTATGCAGAGTTGAAATTCATCGAAGCGGAGGCGGCTTTAGCATCTGACCCAGCAAGAGCCTATGCGGCCTACCTGGCAGGTATCGAAGCGCACATGGATATGTTGGGTGTATCAGAAGAGGACAAGGCTGCTTACTTAGCTGATGAAAGTGTCAGTGTGGGAGCAGGGTCCTTGACCATGGATGAGATCATGAAAGAAAAGTGGGTTGCCATGTTCTTGCATCCTGAAACTTGGAATGACGCTCGTCGATTCGATTATGGATACAAGGATATGACACTTCCGGAAAACCTGAATCCAGAATTAAACGGAAACTATATCCGGCGCTTGGCATACCCTGATAGTGAAGTTAGCCGTAATGGAAATAACGTTCCAAATGTGACCTTGCTGGATAGAATCTGGTGGGATCAATAAATATTTGACCATTACTCTAAGTCTCCTGCCCAAAAGCAGGAGACTTTTTTTTATTTTAATCTTATGAAAAGAATCACCTACCTCCTTCTATTTCTTTTGAGTGCATCTTGCACAGTTCAAAAAATCAATAAATCCTTGACCAAATCGGATGTTTTCGAAAAAGGGCATCTGGGATTTATGCTCACGGATCCTGCAAAAGAAAAACCTTTGGTAGCTATCAATGAAGACAAGTATTTCATTCCTGCATCGAATACCAAGCTTTTTACTTTTTATACATCCTACACCGTTTTGGGAGATGAAAAGGTAAATGGACTGAACTACTTGGAGCGAGGGGATTCCTTGATTTTCTGGGGTACAGGAGATCCGAGTCTACTACATCCTGATCTACAGGATAGCACAGTCATAGAGTTTCTCCAAAAATCAGAAAAGCAACTTTTCCTTATTGACAACTTTGATCAAGTAGATGCTTTTGGCCCTGGATGGTCTTGGGATTGGTACAATGCCTACTATGCCACCGAGCGTTCAGCTTTACCGATTTATGGGAATATTGTGCGATACAAGTTTGAGGAGGGAAATAAAAACTTCACCATTTATCCTGAGCGCTTTAAACCTTTTTTAGCAGCTGTAAAAACTGAAAATTGGAATGGTTTCCGATTTAGAAGAGATAGATTCCAAAATCTATTTTCCTATCAAATCTCAGACGATCAGGAATTAAAACCTTTTGAAACCGACATCCCATTTATTACCTCGGCAGAGTTTGCTGCTCAGCTTCTAAGCGAAAAATTAGATAAAAAAGTCAGTCTGATATCTGGCGACCAGTACCTGAAGCTTGATCCTAAAAAACTCCAAACCGCTCCTGCAGACAGCATCTATGCCCAAATGATGAAAATCAGTGATAATTTTTTGGCAGAGCAACTGATGCTTTTGGTTTCGGATCAAATGAATAACCGACTAAGCACGCGAGAGGCAATAGAATATGCTAAAGAAAATCTATTGAATGACTTGCCTGATGAACCCATGTGGTACGATGGGTCTGGGCTTTCTTCCCGGAACATGTTTACGCCTCGATCAATCATCGCGCTCTTAGGAAAAATCCGAGCCGAGGTACCGCTAGAAAAAATCAAGGCTTATTTTCCTGCGGGAGGCGAGTCTGGAACTATCCGAAACTGGTATCATGCTGATGAAGGACAGCCTCCTTACATCTATGCCAAAACGGGTACGCTTAGCATGTCCAATGCACTGAGCGGGTATTTGATCACCAAAAGTGGAAAGATTCTTCACTTTTCCTGTCTGATGAACAACTATCAAATTTCTTCCAGTGAACTGAAAACGGAATTACAAAAGGTGCTTTACATGATTCACGACAAGTATTAAGCCATGAAATTAAGCATGGTGCAAGCACCATACATAGGACAGTTTATTAAACATAAGATATTCCACCCTGAGCTCCGTTTCGGGACAGGTTATGACCGTTGAAAATTAAAACATAAACAGATGAAATCGAGCCTGCCTGAAGCAGACTGATATTCTATGTGGCCTTTGAAAAACAAATTATAAAAACATGAAAAAGACACTTACTTTAATAATCATAAGTTTTCTGTCCATCATCCCCCCCCTTGTCTCCCAAACCTTCACGATGGAAGAGATAGGAAAATTCACCTTTCCCTCTGAACTCACCGCAGATCGATCAGGCACTCAACTTGCCTGGGCTATGTATGAACAAGGAAAGCGGAATGTATTTTATGCAAAAGCCCCTAGATTCGAACCTCAAAAATTGACAGATTTTGACGAGGATGATGGGCAGGAAATCACGGGCTTACACTTTTCCAAAGATGGCAACTGGCTCGTGTTTGTACGTGGTGGAGACCATGGTGGATACCTTTACTCCTCTACCGTTAATGTGGACAATCTTCCTACCCTTCCAAAAGTAGAAATTTGGAAAATCAATCTTACTACAAAAGCAGTAAGCATCATCGGTGAGGGGGATGACTTGGTGATGGGACCTGACTCAAACCTAGCTTTTTTGAAAAGCGGAAAGGTCTGGACTATAGATTTGGCAAAGGACCTAGATCCAATCCAGCTTTTTGATATCAAAGGAACGGTCAACTCCATGGAGTTTTCTCCTGACGGAAAAAGCTTAGCCTTCACTGTAAACCGAGGTGGACACCAATTGATCGGCATCTACAGAGATGCTGAAACTCTCATCCAATTTATTTCCCCATCTTTTCACCGCTATTCCCAACCCAAGTGGTCACCCGATGGCAGTAAACTCGCTTTTATCAAAACCTTAGGAGGAACTGGAGCTGCTTTTCCCCTTTTGGAGCCGAGACATGATCCTTGGGAAATTTGGCATGCTGATGTGACTAGTGGAGAAGCCGAAATGCTCTGGAAAGCCCCTGAGACTTTGAGAGGTTCTCATCGGTATTTCTTTTTCTCATACCCCAATCAAAATGAATTGGTATTTGAATCCTACCATGACGGATGGCAGCATTTGTATGCCTTGGATATTGAAGACAAAAAAGAATCACTACTTACTCCCGGTGATTACATGGTGGAGCAAATCAAACTCAGCCCAAATGGAAGCCGAATCCTCTTCTCTGCCAATTATGGTCCACAAGAAGAAGATAAAGACCGAAGACACATCGGTTCGGTGGATTTGAAGAGTAAAAAGCTAACTTGGGAAACTACCGGAGAAGGAATTGAAGCCTATCCGGTTGCTTTGGCAGATGGGCAACTCGCTTACTTTTCTGCCACTCCTCAGCGGCCCCATTTAGTTACGGTGAAAAAGGGAGACCAAGCTCAAATATTACAGGCAGATTTAATTCCTAGTGATTTTCCTCAAAAGCAATTGGTAACACCAAAACAAGTCAAATTCACCGCTCTAGATGGGACAACTGTCTATGGACAGTTATTCGAAAAGGAAGGTGGTTCCAGTCAAAAACCCGGAGTAGTATTCGTGCATGGAGGACCTCAGCGGCAGATGCTTTTGGGCTGGAGCTACATGGACTACTACACCAATACCTATGCGCTGAATCAGTATTTGGCCGAAATGGGTTTTGTGGTACTTTCCGTCAATTTCCGCTTGGGAATTGGTTATGGATACGAGTTTCACAGACCTGCTTACGGGTACTATCAAGGGGCGGTAGAATACCAGGATGTGAAGGCCGCGGGAGAATTCTTAGCCAATTTACCTCAAGTGAATAGAGAGAAAATCGGTATCTACGGAGGAAGCTATGGAGGTTATCTGACTGCTTTAGCTCTAGCTAGAGATTCTGGCCTTTTCAAAGTTGGAGTAGATATCCACGGAGTTCATGACTTGGATGGAAGGTATGATTTGCCTGAAGGCTACGAAGTGGCTCCAGACTATGAAAAAGCTAAGGGAATAGCTTGGAATTCATCTCCTATCGCTGATTTGGATACTTGGACCAGCCCGGTTCTTTTTATTCACTCGGATGATGATAGAAATGTAAATGTTTCTCAAACCACCAATTTGATCCGACGATTTGATGAGTTGAAAAAGCCCTATGAATCGATTTTAATTCCAGGTGATACCCACCATTGGATGAAATGGAAAAACATGATTCGGGTTTCTAATGAAACTGCTAAATTCTTGCAGAAGCACTTAATGAACTAGCCATGGCAGAAAATAAAACCCAGCCCACAAATGCCTCCGTCGAAGATTTCCTCAATCAGGTAGAATCTCCCAAAAAGCGGGAAGATGCATTTCGGATCAAGCAAATCATGGAAGAAGTCACGGAAGAAAAGCCTGTAATGTGGGGCCCTTCCATCGTAGGCTTTGGACAATACCACTACAACTATGAAAGCGGTAGAGAAGGTGACTTTCTAATCGTTGGCTTCTCTCCCCGCAAAACGTCTCTCTCATTGTATTTATTGGGATGTATGGAAACTAGTTTCGATGAGCTTTTTGCAAAGCTTGGAAAACATAAAACCGGCGCCTCCTGCCTTTACATCAACAAATTGAGCGATGTTGATGAGCAAGTTTTGCGGGAGCTGATCAAAAAGTCTTATGAATACATGAAGTCAAAATACCCGACCAAATGACTTTTCACATACTGAATGGAGACTCCTTAGCCGAGCAATTCCCAAAAGAAATACCGGGTGAGAAAATCATTTTCAGGGAATGCTTGATCGATGGATCGGTAGCTGCTAAGACAGAGAATGAGTTCTGGAAACTTAGAAAAGACTTTTTGGAGAAAAACTATGACGCTGAAGATTACGACACCTATTCCAAGTCCGAAATCCTAAAAATCACTCAAATTCAGAGACAATCACCTGTTTACCTTTGGTTTGAAGAAGATCTTTTTTGCCAGGTCAATCTTTGGAAGGCAATTTCTCTTTTGCCTCCTGAAATAAAACTCGTCTACTTAGTCATACCTGGAAAACAAACCCCCTACTCTTTCGCCCATTTAAATTCCGAGCAATTAAGAGTCCAATGGAAAAATCCAATCAAAATTAATTTCGAAGACCAAAAGCAATTTAAAACCCTTTGGAAGTCTTTCCAATCTGCAGATACTGAAACTGCCTCACTTCAAGCTCAATTGGGTAAAGAGAAGTTTCCCTTTTTAAACCCTGCATTGGATGCATGGAAAGCGATGATACCATCAAAAGACTCAGAAGGACTTCCACTCGAAACTTTGAAAGACATTCAAGCTGCTCATCCAGATTGGGGGTTTGGTAAGACTTTTCAGGAATTTCAGAAGAGGCATCCAATCTATGGTTTTGGAGACTTGCAGGTGCATCGATTTTGGGAAAGCTTAAAAAAAGGGGCCTAGCCCCTTTTCATTATTCAATTCCTTCGATTACTTCCTGTGCTTTGTCCAGCGCTCGCGTATATTTTTTCAAGGTCCACCTTCCAAAAATGAAGATAAAAATCACTCCTATTGGCACATAAACCATCCAAAACTGAGGATTGGACACCATATCAGCCTTACCTATCAACTCAGCAAGCGGAGGCAAAATGGTCATGGCGAATAAGCCAGAAAGCACAATTGTTACAATCTGAAAATCCCGGTAAAACTGCTTGTCTTTTTTGAATTTTTCGAGTAGCTGAACAGGACTATTCTCACTGATATTCAATCTATTGAATCGATAAAGCATCACCAAACTGATAATTGGCAAAATGATCATCAACACGGTATTAAAAACCGCGAAGATTTGATTGACTTGCAACTCCAACTTATCTATCTGAAAGATAAAAAAGCCAGCATACACAAAGCATATCACAGCTCCTAGAATTTCGGGTAGATAGATCGTCCCCAAACTATTTTGATATTTCTTCCTAGTCATTTTCATGAGTTCTTCTTTTTTGATTTTTTCTTGATTTTCTGCTTTACCACTGAGTTCACCCCAGAGTGTTTTCATTTCCTCGAGTTCCATGATCATTGGGTTTTTAGTGGGTTTGTACTCCTTTTCTCAGCTTTTCCTTGATTCGTGACAGTCGGGTCCCCACATTACTGGTACTGATCCCGACGATTTCGGCAATTTCCTCATGGCTTTTTCCTTCCAGAAAAAGGAAAACGATTCCTCGGTCCAGCAATCCCAACTTTCTGATTTCAGCATAAAGCTGTCGGACTTGCTCTTCCTTCTGCGAATCTCCATCATCCATCAGCTCAAGTTCCAATCCCTCCATAGGCACTGCAGCTACCCGTTTTTTGGAGCGATTGAGATGAGTGATCGCCGTATTCATCCCTACTCGATACAGCCAAGTGCTGGGTTTAGCAGCCTTTTTGAACTGATCAAAAGACTTCCAGGTCTGATAGACTATCTCCTGATACAAGTCCTCCTGCTCTTCCCTCTCCCGAGTGTAGATCGTGGTGATCTTATAGATCAAGCCCTGGTTCTCCTGAATGAGTTGAATGAATTCGTCCTCGCGCTTCATGAATTAGCTTTTGCTCTATTAGTCTGAGATAGTTTCAAAAAATCACAACTCATTCCAAGTTTTTTTAAAAATCTAGGAATTTTTTTTCGAAAGGACCCTGATAGAATCAGTAAATTCGATACATGAACTGGTTTACCTCATTCGAAATACCTCCCGCGTCCTCTCCGATTTCTCACCAATCTAAAATCCTCAGTATGGGGTCCTGCTTTGCGCAAGTGGTGGGAAGCAAACTGGAAAGCAGCAAATTTGACGTATTATGCAATCCATTTGGCACAATATTCCACCCCAACATTTTATCCCGACTCCTGAATCACGCTCTATTCAAAGATTCCTTAGATGAATCGGGCATCTTGGAGCGGGAAGGAATGTATCTTCATTATTCTGCGCATTCGGATTTGGTTGGAAAGAGCAAGGAGGAGCTGATTCAGATTTGGGATAAAAGAATCCGCCAAACCCAGGACTATATAGCCTCAGGTACTCACTTGATTTTGACTTTTGGTACAGCTTGGATTTACGATCATCAGGAATTTGGTTCGGTAGCAAATTGCCATAAACAGCCACAAAAGCAATTCGAAAAAAGGCTTTCTCCGCTGAATGAAATGTTACTTGACTTGGAAGTGACACTGGGCAATTTTTCCCGTGTATTTCCCAAATTGAATATCATTTTGACTGTCAGCCCAGTTCGTCACATCAAGGACGGCATTCCAGAAAATCAGCTCAGCAAAAGCCTATTGCGACTGCTATGTTATGAACTCGAAAAGAAGTTTGAAAAGGTGAGTTATTTTCCAGCCTATGAAATCATGATGGACGAATTACGGGACTATCGGTTTTATAAAGAAGATAGAATTCATCCCACATCAGAGGCTGAAAATTACATTTGGAAGCGATTCTCAGAAGCCTATTTTTCAAAAGAAACACAGGGTAAAATTTCTGAAATTCAAAAAATCAATCGAGAGCTTACTCACCGTCCTTTGAATCCCGAAAGTGACTCCTACCGCAAATTTCTTCAGAACTTACGGACCAAACTGGAACAAATGGGTACGGAATTCGACTTTTCAAAAGAGTTAGAGTTAATAAATCGAACACTCGAAAGACTTATTAATCCTTGATGCACTTACGAATTCCTCAAACAGTCCAAGGGATTCCAAATCCTTGTAGGTAAACCTTTCAACTTTAGCACCTTTCAACTTTCCAACTATGCCAAACCGTCTTTCATCTTCCCAATCTCCCTACCTACTCCAACACGCTCATAATCCCGTTGACTGGTTTCCTTGGGGTCCTGAAGCACTCCAAAAAGCCGAAAAAGAGAATAAGCCGATATTAGTTTCCATTGGCTATTCCGCCTGCCATTGGTGTCATGTGATGGAGAGGGAAAGTTTTGAAGATGAGCTTACCGCTGAGTTGATGAATGAGCATTTTGTCTGCATCAAAATCGACCGGGAAGAGCGGCCCGACTTGGATAATATCTACATGGATGCAGTGCAGGCGATGGGATTACAGGGAGGCTGGCCCTTGAATGTTTTTTTGATGCCCAACCAAAAACCCTTCTACGGAGGCACCTACTTCAAAAATGAGCAGTGGACACGCTTGCTTGCCAATATCGCAGATGCTTTCAAAAAGCACGAGGATCAGTTGGCGGAAAGTGCCGAGGGATTTGGACGCTCCCTCAACAGATCGGAGATAGAAAAGTACGGAATCAAGGAATCAGAGGAGGATTTTAGCGCGGATGACTTAAGCGAAGTGATTACCAAACTCAGCGCGCAGTTTGACAAGGAATGGGGTGGTATGAACCGCATCCCCAAATTCCCCATGCCAGCGATTTGGGATTTCACTTTGGACTATGCCATCACCTCCAAAAGGGATGAGCTAAAGGCAGCGGTCTTCTTTACCCTCAAAAAAATGGGAATGGGTGGAATCTACGATCAGCTTCGGGGAGGATTTGCCCGGTACTCCGTAGATGGGGAATGGTTTGCGCCTCACTTCGAAAAAATGCTTTATGACAATGGGCAACTTTTAAAGCTTTTTGCCAAAGCCTATCAGGTCAGTGGAGATTCATTCTTTTTAGAGAAAGTAACGGAAACGGTGAATTGGCTGGAAGCTGAGATGCTGACTAGCGAAGGAGGTTTCGAAGCTGCACAAGATGCAGACAGTGATGGTGTTGAAGGGAAATTTTACACTTGGCGCTATTCAGAATTGGAAAAACTGGTGGGTGATGAGATGCCTTGGATTCGAAAGCTTTACAATTTGAAAATTCATGGCAACTGGGAAGATGGAGTCAACATCCTTTTCCAAACTTCCTCCTATAGGGAAGTGGCAGAGGAATTCAACATGAGCGAAGCGGAATTACTCGAAAAACTGAAAGCAATTAAGACTGCCCTTTTAGAAAGTCGAAATCAGCGCATTTTCCCTGGAAAAGATGATAAGATTCTAGCCGGTTGGAATGGCTTGATGAGTACTGGCTTGGTTCAGGCTTATATCGGCACTGGAGATAAACGGATGCTGGATTTAGCTTTGAACAATCTGAAATTCATTCAAGAAAAACTGATGGTGGATGGTGTATTATTTCGAAGCTATAAAAATGGAAAAGCCTATACGCCTGGATTCTTGGAAGATTACGCAGCTGTCATTGAAGCTGCGCTAAAGGCTTTCGAACTAAGCGGAAAAAGTAATTTACTGGACTTTGCTAGAACTTTGACGGACTTTAGCCTGGAAAACTTCTACGATGAAAAAGAGGGCTTTTTCTATTTCAATAATCCCAAGGCCGAAAAACTCATCGCCAACAAAAAGGAGCTGTTTGACAATGTAATCCCGGCCTCCAATTCCATAATGGCTAGAAATCTTCATCGGCTCGCACTTTATACTTACGAGGAAAATTACTCAGAGATCGCCAACTCCATGCTTCGAAAAATGAAGGAGCTCATTCTCAAAGAGCCTGGTTTCCTTTGTAATTGGGCAAGTCTGCTTTTGGAAACAGTTGTCCCAACGGCAGAGATTGGAATTGTGGGAAAAGGTGCAGAATCCTTAGCCTTAGACCTTTTACAAAAACAGCCAAGCAATATTGCTTTGGCTTGGTCAGAAAAATCGACAGAAACTGCCCCGATTTTGGCTGGAAAAACTCCGGATTCGACAGGAAATGCCTTAATTTATGTTTGTTTCGATCACGCCTGCCGAAGACCGGTAAGCCATGTAGATGAAGCTTTATCGCAAATCCCTTATTTGAACTGACCTAGTGCTGAGCCTTTTTGGAGAAAATGAGATCACCCAAAATGAATCGGGTTTTTCCTTTGCGGATATTATTTTACCGGTACCCATCCCCAGGATGTTTACCTACAAAATACCCCGAAATCTCTCTTCGGAGATCCAAATCGGTGCACGGGTAATCGTTCAGTTTGGAAGAAAAAAGATTCTAACAGGAATCATCGGGAAAGTTCATAACAAAGCACCCCAAGCCTACGAAGCCAAACCTATTTTGGAGGTTTTAGATGAGCGCCCCTCTGTCAATCCCCTTCAGATCCGATTTTGGGCTTGGATGGCCGATTACTATTGCTGCCATATCGGGGAAGTAATGCATGCCGCGCTCCCTTCGGGGCTTCGACTTTCAAGTGAGTCAAAGATTCAAGCCAATCCGGATTTTGATCGGGAAAACGCTGCATATCCCCTTGATGAGCGAGAGGAAAAAATCCTCGATGCACTCGAAAATCAAAAGGAGCTCACTTATGAGGATTGCGAGAAAATCCTCGGAATCAAAACGGTCACACCGATTTTGAAAAGCTTGGTAGCCAAAGAAGCTATTCTGATTTTTGAAAAAGTTCAAGAAAAATATACACCAAAGGTCGAGACAAGAATTCGCCTGCGGGAAGATTTAGCCAAGGATAAGAAGGCTTTGGAGGTAATCTTTGAGCAACTTTCAGGAAAGGAAAAGCAAGAATCCATCCTCCTGAAATACCTCCGGGATGTTCCTGTTTTTCAGAAGCCAGAGCTGAATGAAAAAGGACTGGACAAAGCCACGATTTTGGAAGAAGGAGATTCGGAAAGTTCGCTCAAGACTCTGATCAAAAATGGAATATTTGAAAGCTTCAAAGTCACCGTCAACCGCCTCCAAGAGGTAGAACCGGAGAGGGTTCCAGCCCAGTTATCTCCTTCTCAGCAGGAGGCCATGAGTCAAATCAAGGCTCAATTTGAAGAGAAACAAACTCTTCTCCTTCACGGAATCACAGGAAGCGGGAAAACAGAAATTTACATTCAACTGATCCAAGAAGTCTTAGAAAGTGGATCTCAGGTATTGCTGCTTTTGCCGGAAATCGCTTTAACCACACAGATTGTCAGTCGATTACAAGAAGTATTCGGATCGAGTATGGGGGTTTATCATTCCAAATATTCCGACAATGAGCGCGTAGAGGTCTGGAATGGGGTTTTGAGCGGAAGATTTTCTTTTGTGGTGGGAGTTCGCTCCTCTATTTTCCTGCCTTTTGATTCCTTGGGTTTGATCATTGTAGACGAGGAGCACGAGTCCAGTTACAAGCAATTCGATCCAGCACCCCGCTTTCAAGCGCGGGATGCCGCGATTATGCTAGCGTATTTCCACCAAGCCAAGACCTTATTGGGTTCGGCCACTCCTTCCTTTGAGTCTTTTTACAATGCCTCACAAGGGAAATATGGCTACGTGGAGTTAAAGTACCGGTATGGTGAAGCCGAACTCCCCGATTACTTCTTAGCAGACTTGGGTGCTGATCGTCGTAAAAACCTGCTCAAGTTGGATTCTACTCGACTCTTACGAGAAAAAATTCAGGAGGCCTTGGATAAAAATGAACAGGTTCTCATTTTTCAAAACCGTCGCGGCTATGCACCCTACATCCAATGCGAGGATTGTGGCTGGACTGGAGAGTGCGTCCAATGTGACGTCAGCCTGACTTACCATCAATTTACCGAGGAACTCCGCTGTCACTACTGCGGCTACAAAGAAAAAATCCCTACCGCCTGCCCAGCCTGCGGAAGTACCCAGCTTTCTACCAAGGGAATGGGGACAGAGCGGATCGAAGAATCCTTGAGCTTACTTTTTCCAGAAGCCAGAATGGGAAGAATGGATTTGGATACGACCCGAAATAAATATGGTTATCAGCGCATCTTGGATGAATTTGGCTCCGGACAGTTGGATATTCTAGTGGGTACACAAATGATCACCAAGGGACTGGATTTTGGTCGAGTCACGGTGGTAGGAATTTGGGATGGAGATCGAATCTTAAATTTCCCAGATTTCAGAGCAGGAGAGCGGGCCTTCCAGCAAATCACACAAGTAGCAGGCCGAGCCGGTCGAAGATCCGAGAAGGGAAAAGTCATCATCCAAACCCGAAATCCTGATCAGGATATTTTCGCGAAGGTAATTGCAGGTGACTACAGCTCGTTTTTCCAACAGGAAATGGTCGAAAGACGCAATTTTTTCTATCCTCCCTATGTCAAACTGGTGAAAATCACTACCCGACATGCAGACTTCAAAACCGCTGAAAAAGCTGCCATCGCCCTTCATCGGGAAATGGCTCAGATTGCTGTCAAAAAGATTGTTTTGGGCCCTGAGAAAGCACTTATCGGACGAATTAAAAACCAGTATCAATTTGAAAGTCTGATAAAACTTGATCGATCTGGCGCCACCCAAACCACCTTTAAGGAAAAACTCGCTGAAATAACTGAAGAGTTACAAGCTCGCCCAGAGTTCCGCTCCGTCCGCTGGATAGTGGATGTAGACCCGAGTTAGTCCGACAACTTACTGAAAATGAACTTTTTGTAGAAAATATTAATTATGCGTATAATTATAAATAAATACGCATCGAATGAAGAAGCGCCTGAATATTACCATTGACGAAAAGCTACTTGAGAAAATCAAACAATACGCAGCAAAAGAAGAAACCAGTATTTCAAGTTTGGTAGAAGAGCATTTCGAAAAGCTGGTCAGCCGAAAAACAGGCCTCCTAGAGGGTATGTCTTTGGTGGAGTACATGCGGTCACTGCCAAAATTTGATTTTCCAGAAGATTTCGATTACAAAGAAGAATATTACAAAGCCAAAGCAAAAAAATTAGGGTATGAGGATCTTCTTTGATGTAAATGTAGTCCTTGATATTGCAATTAAACGGACTGATAACCCTGAAATTTTTGAACGAATTACCAAAGAATTAGAAAGTGGAAAAATCATTGGTTTTATAACCACAGGTCTTGTTCAGACAGCCTCCTATTTTCTTCTGAAATATCTTAAATACGAAAAAACGAAAGAAATATTAAAAATTATAGTTCCTCTTTTTCATTTTGTCGATGGTGACGGTAAAGATGTTTTAAATGCCCTTCGGATGAATTCAAAAGATATTGAGGATACAATTATTTATCAAATAGCTTTTTCAAATCAAATCGAAGCCATCGTCACCTCCGACAAGGATTTCCTTAAGCTCTCCAATACTTACTTACCCGTTTTGACTCCTGAGGAACTGGTGCGCGTACTTTCTTCAGAGTGAGAATCAATGAAGTTCAGAACATCATCATAGCCTTTGCTCCATGTCCAGAAGTATTGCGTGACCATAGGAATATGCTTGGTTTTAGGATAAAAAGAATAGGTCAAGTCCACTCCTTTTTCCTCCGCCTTTTCCCGAAAACGCTCCACAGTCAGTCGAATTCCCGGGTAGGTCTTTTCTCCCTCCATCAACAATAGCGGCACTTCATTTTCATCCAAAAAATAAACCGGAGAGTAGGCCTTCCAAACCCTAGGATCATCCGTAAAAGCATCATAATTAGCCGTTCCATCCGGTCTGTCCCGCATCTGCTCTAGAAACCAATACCAATCCAAGCCTGCCGGATCATTCAAGATGGCTCCTTTGATGGGGTTGGATCTGCCAAGTTCTTCCCAAGGCTCCTTTTTGATTGCAGCTAAAGCCGCCAAATGACCACCTGCCGAATGACCCGAAACAAAGATTTGATCAGGATCTCCGCCAAAGTCGAAAATATTTTTTTCTACCCATTCTACAGCTAAAACGGTCGCTTTTTCCATATCGTCTACCTGATATTCAGGCGCCAAAGGATAATCAATAATTACCGTCACCACATCTCTTCGAGCCAGTCGATTTCCCATAAAATCATAAATCTCCTTTCGACCCTTATTCCAACTTCCTCCATGGATAAATATCAAAACCGGAAGATTTGAGGCTTTTCTGGGCGAAAAGACATTCAATTCCTTGATTGGTAGGTCATAGGAATTATCAGCTTCGATGTAGGGAATGTTCTTTTCCCGAACCACACCTTTGAAAGCGCATGACTGAATACCGAAAAGAAAAATTGCCAAGAAAAGCGGTGAATATTTTTTCATCCTTGAAGAACCGTGATTAGAATCCTTTGTTTGATTTGAATTTGTGAGTAAGTTGACAATTATCATGAAAATCCTGCTAAAAACAGGGTTTATTTGACAGATATTCTTTTCAAAACAAACATGAGCCGTTCGAAACTTCTAAGCATCCTGGCATTTTGGGGCCTTTTCTCCTGTATGTCGTTCGAGGAAGAAACCACTACCCCTTTCATTAGCGACATTACCGAATCTGTCTATGCTTCAGGCAATATTAGAGCCCTTAATCAATATGAAGCCTTTGCCAACGGAACAGGGCCTATTCAAGAAATTTTTGTCAAGGAAGGTGACTTGGTAGAAGTTGGGATGCCCATCCTGGCAGTTTATAATGAACGCGAACGATTAAGTAGAGAAAATGCCGAATTAGCGCAGGCATTTGCTGACTACCAACAGAATCAAAGTAAGCTCCGGGATCTTCAATTGGCCATTGATTTTGCCAAAAGTAGGTTGCAAAATGACTCGCTACTTTATGCCCGTCAACAAAATCTTTGGAAGCAAAATATCGGAACGATTGTGGAGCTGGAGCAGCGAAAACTGGCCTACGAAAATTCTAAAAACAACTATCAGTCTGCACTGCTTCGGTATCAAGATGTGGAGCGTGAGATTGAGTTTAACTCCCGAAGTGCTGCCAAGTCCGCTGCCATCAGCCGGGCCTTAGAAAGTGACTTCGTGCTGAAAAGCCAGATTAATGGTCGGGTATACTCCCTGCCTAAGGAAAAAGGCGAAATGGTAGGCCCTCAGACAGTGGTAGCCGTTTTAGGTGATGCAGAGGAGTTTGTCATGGAGCTGCAGGTGGATGAATACGATATTGCCAAGGTGAAGCTCGACCAAGAAATTGCGATCACCATGGATAGCTACAAGGGCTCTGTTTTTGATGGGAAAGTGACTCAGATATATCCCCTCATGGATACAAAAACCAAAAGCTTTCGGGTAGAAGCCACTTTCACCAACCCACCTCCATCCCTCTATCCCAACCTGAGTCTCGAAGCAAATATTTTGACTTCGTCTGTTGAAAATGCCTTAGTCATCCCAAGAAATTACCTCATCAACGATAGTCAGGTGATCCTCGCAAGCGGAGATACGGTAGCTGTGGAAATTGGTATCCGAAATTTTCAATTTGCCCAAATTCTTGAAGGAATCACTGAAACTACCGAAATCATCAAGCCATGAAGATGAAGTGGTCACTGATTTTTGAGATTTCCACCGCTTTGATGCTGGCGAGATTCAAACAGACCGCTATTGCAGCAGTTGGCGTACTTTTCAGCATTACCATGTTTGTGGCTTTATTGGGATTTATGAATGGATTGAATACCATGCTCGATGGACTGGTACTCAATCGCACCCCACACATTCGCTTCTACAATGAAATCAAACCTAACCCCAATCAACCAATTGATCAAAAAGGAGAATTTGCCGGTGCCTGGAATGTAATCCGCTCCATTAAGCCTTCTACAAGTCGATTAGCCATCCATAATGCCAGTAAAATCATTCAGGATTTGGAGGAGGACCCAAGGGTATTAGGTGTTAGTAGAAAGATTTCCTCGCAGGTTTTTTTCAATGTCGGCACGATCGATTTGACCGGCTTAGTCAATGGCATAGATGTGGAAAAAGAAACCCAATTATTCGCTTTTTCAGATTATGTAACAGCAGGAAATCTGGAAGAATTGGTTCAAAACAATACCATTATACTCGGTAAAGGACTGGCAGATCGCATGCTCGCCGATATAGGAGATGTGGTGCAGGTGACTACTTCCCAAGGCAACCGCATCCAACTAAAAGTAGTCGGTTACTACCAATCCGGACTGGGAGACTTTGACAATGCCAATAGCTTTGCCTCGATCACCACGGTGCAGAAAATGCTGGGTGAGCCACCCTCCTTTATCACCGACATTCAGGTCAAGCTCAAAAATCTAGACCTCGCCCCTCCCATGGCACGGGAACTGGAAACCATTTACGAAATCGATGCTGATGATATTCAGACGGTCAATGCGCAGTTTGAGACGGGAACCCAAATCCGCTCACTCATTAGCTATGCAGTGGGGATCACCCTTTTGGTCGTTTCAGGCTTTGGCATTTACAATATTCTGAATATGATGATCTATGAAAAACTGGATACCATTGCTATTTTAAAGGCAATTGGGTTCAGCGGATCGGATGTAAACCGCATTTTCATCACCATCGCATTGAGCATAGGCTTGGTAGGCGGGACTTTGGGTTTGCTTTTTGGGTTTTTGGCCTGTCTTGGGATCGATCAGGTGCCATTCGAGACGGAAGCCTTACCGACAATCAAAACCTTCCCGGTGGATTACAACCCCAAATACTACCTCATCGGAGGGATATTTAGCATTATCACCACGTATCTCGCGGGATATTTTCCGGCCAAAAAAGCAAGTGGAGTCGATCCGGTGGATATAATCAGAGGAAAATGAATCAAAAAGCACAATCCGTACTTCAGGCCGAGGATATCGATAAGTACTTTTTTAGCCCTGTCAAAAATCAGGTACTTAAGAAAGTTTCCTTTACCATCAATCGGGGGGAATTTGTATCGGTAGTCGGTAAGTCAGGCTGTGGAAAGTCCACCTTGCTCTATATCCTATCTACCATGGATACGGACTATCAAGGCAAGCTTCACTTGGATCAAGAGCTCATTACAGGCAAGCCTCACGATTACCTCGCACGCATTCGAAATGAGAAAATCGGCTTTGTCTTTCAGTTTCATTACCTCCTCAATGAATTTTCGGTGCTGGAAAACATCCTTATTCCCGGGCTGAAACTGGGAAAATACTCCCGAGAGGAACTGGAACACCGCGCGATGGAAAAGCTAAAAATATTTGAGATGGAGGAGCATGCCCTAAAGAAAGCCTATCAACTTTCCGGAGGTCAAAAGCAACGGGTAGCCATCGCACGAGCTTTGATCAATGACCCGCTATTGATCATGGGCGATGAACCAACAGGTAATCTGGATAAGAAAAACTCCGATATTGTATTCAACAAATTTAAGGAACTCGCCGAGGAATTCAACCAAACCATGCTGATCGTCACCCACGACCCGGAATTTGCAGCAGGCACCAGCCGGATTATCGAAATGGAGGATGGAAGGGTGATTAAATCCTAGGTACTTACAACCAATTCTAAATAGATTATGAAATCTACACGAATTTAAAATAATCATTAAACTCACTTGGAAATACTCCGATATATCGGGGTTAATCATCATCCCAAGAGCTTTCATGACAATCTGACCAATAAAAATCAAAAAATAAACAGATGAAAAAATTAACCCTATTTGTTCTTTTTTTAGCCATCAGCGCTTCCACCCTACTAGCCCAAAGCCAATTATCACAAGAACGGCTCAAACGGTATGATCAATTCTTAGAAACTGAAATTGATGCTGGAAAAATACCCGGAGCGGTCGTTTTGATTTACAAAGACGGTGAGAAGGCCTATGAAAAGGCTTATGGCTTGAGCGATATTGAAGCCAAAACCCCAATGCAAAGCGATCAGATTTTTTACATTCAGTCTATGACCAAGCCAATTGCGACTGTGGCCTTGATGATGTTATATGAGGAGGGGAAATTTTTCTTGACAGACCCAGTCGAAAATTATATTCCAGAATTCAAAAATCTTCAAGTCTTAAACGACCCTGAGGATGGAAAAAATGGAGAAGCGGTACCAGCAAAGCAAAAGATCACTATTTCACAAATTCTAAGTCACACTGCTGGTTTTTCTCACGGATTGGGATCTACCCAACAAGAAATCGATGTAAGGGATGCACTCTATGCTCAGCCTCATGCAAATATTGAATCACGGGTAAAAGCACTTGCCAGTATTCCATTAATTGGACAACCGGGCGAACAGTGGTACTATTCTGCTTCTCCAGACATAGCCGCTAGGTTGGTGGAAATTTTTTCAGGGCAGTCATTTGATCAATTCTTAAAGGAAAGACTTTTCGATCCTTTGGGTATGAAGGATACGGGCTACAACCTTAACGATGAACAGTCAAAACGCATGGTATCCCTTCATGGGTATTCCAAGGAAGGGATACTTATCAAAATGCCAAATCAAACCAAAACTTCTGGAAATAGGGTTTTTGGAGGTACTCATGGGCTATTTTCTACAGCTCAAGATTACTCCATTTTTGCCAGAATGCTTCTAAATGGTGGAGAATGGAATGGTAAACAATATCTTAGTCCAAAAACAATTGAAATGATGACCCAAAATCATATTGAAGGACTTAGCTACAATCCAGGCTATGGCTTTGGCTTAGGTTTTGGGCTAATGGTCGATCTGGCAGATGCTGACCTTATAGGGTCTGAGGGGCAATATTTTTGGAATGGAGCTTATTGCACTTACTTTTTTATAGATCCTAAGGAAAACATAGTATCCTTTCTGATGACCCAAAACAGTCAATTCACTGGCTTTTATGGTGATAAAATGAGACAAATGGTCTACCAAGCTATTATTAAGTAAACCAAAAGGCCCTTGAATATCAAGGGCCTTTTTAGCTTTTATTCCGTTTCTAAACCGCCGGTTCCTGCTGACTCAGGCAGTGAAAGGATCCAAGCCCCCAGATGATATCCGTACTGTCGATACCGATCACACGTCTGCCAGCAAAGCAATCCGTGAGAATATCGAGGGCTTTTTGATCGTTTTTATCCCGGAAAGTCGGAACGACCACTACATCATTTCCAATGTAAAAATTAGCATAGGAAGCCGGAAGTCGCTGATCTTCCCAAATCACAGGACTTGGCATAGGGAGCTCCACTATGTTTAGCTGCTTGCCGTTTTCAAGCCTCATTTTCTTTAGGAGTTCAAGATTTTCAGCCAGGATTTCGTGGTTTTCATCGGCTTTGTTTTCCTCCACGACCGTCACTACTGTGTCCTCATTGACAAAGCGGGTGATGTCATCGATATGCCCGTCAGTATCATCTCCGATGATGCCATCATGAACCCAAAGGATATGCTTTACCCCATAGTAATCACAGAGGTATTTTTCAATTTGAGCTTGATTGAGGTGAGGATTTCGGTTTTTGTTGAGTAAGCAAGCCGTAGAGGTAAGCAATGTTCCCTTGCCGTTGAATTCCACCGAACCCCCTTCCATGACGACCCCCGGCTTGAAGCAAGGAAGGTTTAGCTTTTCGGCTATTCGGATGGGAATCTGATTATCCAAATCATAAGGAGGATACTTATCTCCCCAGGCATTGTAGTTCCACTTGACGATGGCTTTTTTTTGTGCTGCCTTGGGATTGATCACAAAGGCAGGTCCATGGTCCCGGCACCAGGCATCATTGGTGGGGAAGAAATGAAAATGGACATTATTCAAATCCACTCCTGCCTTTTCCAAATGTGCCAAAGCAAAGGACTTCGTGGCTTCATCAGCCACATTGATATTGACTTTTTGGCCCTTGGCTACTTCTCGGATAAACTGGGAGTAGGGTGCAAAAATCTTCTCAATTTTACCCGGCCAGCTAGCTTCCTTATGGGGCCAAGAGAGCCACATGGATTCCTGAGGTGCAAATTCCGCTGGGAAATAATAGCCCAATTCGGCTGGAGTTGCTGCTCCAGATCGAGCCAATTCAAATACATCAGCCATCTTTATTCCTCGTCTAGGTAACGCTTGGTAATCGGTTCGTAACTATCGATGCGGCGATCTCTGAGGAAAGGCCAATGCGTACGGTATCGATCCGAACCAGTTAAGTCCAGCTCCTCTACATGTACTTCCTCCTCCAGATGAGGGGCTTTGTACACCACCCTACCAAAAGAGTTAGCTACAAAAGATCCTCCCCAAAACTGCATTTCGCCTTCTACTCCTGTTCGGTTGACGGATACTACCGGAACACCATTAGCGACGGCGTGGGAGCGTTGAATGGTTTGCCAAGCGCCATATTGCTCATCATTAGTGAGTTGATCCTGATCCTTATGCCAACCGATGGCCGTAGGATACACCAAAAAGTCTGCGCCTTTCAGGGCGGTGATTCGAGCAGCCTCCGGATACCACTGATCCCAACAGATTAAAACGCCGATCTTTCCGAACTTTGTTGGAAAGACTTTATAGCCCAAGTCTCCGGGAGTAAAGTAAAACTTCTCAAAATAGCCCGGATCGTCCGGGATATGCATTTTTCGATATTTGCCAAGGTAAGTTCCGTCAGCATCTAGAACCGCTGTAGTGTTATGATAAAGCCCTTCCGCCCGCTTTTCAAAAAGGGAAGCGACAATCACCACTCCTAATTCTTTGGCCAAAGCACCGAGGGAATCCGTAGAAGGTCCAGGAATGGCTTCCGCTAATTTGAAGTTTTCATAATCCTCCACATCGCAGAAGTAGAGGGATCTAAAAAGCTCTTGCAAGACCACTACCTGAGCGCCTTTTTTGGCTGCCTCACGGATACCTGCAATAGTTTTCTTCATATTATCGGCCACATCCCCAGAGCAACTGAGTTGAACGAGGCCTACTTTGACGTTTTTATTTGACACGGCTGAAGGGTTTAATTTGTACCGTAAAGGTACGGGAGTGAAAAGGGATTGGCAAATTGAGGTCCTAGAGAATACGGACATTCCTTAAAAAGTCGAGAAGTAATAAGCATTTGATTACCTAGCCAAAACATATTTATTTTCTAGGGATTTAGCAATAATTTTAGCTATGCCGACTATCATGAATCAAAAGGATTATCGATTTTTCTTCTATAGCAATGATCATTTGCCAAAGCATATTCATGTAGAAAAAGCAGAAAAACCGCTAAATTTAATTTGGAGCCAATTGAATTGGTCGCTTCCATGAAGTTTTCCGCATCCGAGCTGAGATAAATCCGAATATTGTTTTAGAAAAATATGAATATCCGCTTTTTAAACATTAACCAAATTTTATTAGGTTCACCTCGACTTCGCTCGGTGAACGTTACAGTGTAAAGTTGGGGAGGGGAAGAAAATGCGGCTGTGCCGCATTTTCTTCCCTCCTAAAATTAACCGCAAATCCGGAGGCCGAGCGAAGTCGAGGCCATTTTGAAATACTGGCATTATTGCGGATAATCGTATAAAAAAACAAGGAATTATTAATCGACTCTTGGAATGAGTATTTTAACTAACTTAAAAACCAACATCGCTAAGGATATTTCCTTCACATCGGAAAAAATGATTATCTACCTTGAAGATGGTCGCGATGTAAGTATTCCTCTTGAATGGTTCCCGAAACTAAGAGACGCCTCCCTATCTCAATTATCTAATTGGAGATTTATTGGAGGCGTGAAGGGATCCACTGGGAAGATCTGGACGAAGATCTTCTTGTGAAAGAATTAATATCGTAAACCTAAAAGAGATTCCCGGATAGTTTTAACCCCCTGTTTAATTAATGATAATAAATCAGCTGAAAACTGCAATCGCTTTTTTTATTACTCTATTTTTTTCCCCAAATCTAATACAAACCCCCAATAAAATACCACTCATCATTGATGCTGACACGGCTAATGAAGTAGATGATTTGTTTGCTTTGGTCGGGGCTATGAGCTCAGAAAGATTGGAAATCAGAGGAATCAGTTCTGCACAATTTCACATTTCGCCACTTGCAAGTGATTCGACTGTTTTGGAAAGCCAAGAAATCAATGAGCGCTTGGTAGAGCTGGCAAACCGAAAAGATATTCCTCTTCCCATTGGTTCGAATTTTCCACTTCGATCGAAAACAGAAGCACAGCGATCACCGGCCTCTGATTTTATCATTCAGGAGGCTATGGCAATGAAAGAGAATGAAAAATTGAATTTGGTAATTTTGGGAAGCTGTACCAATGTTGCTTCTGCCATTTTACAGGAGCCCCGAATCATTCCTAAAATAAAGGTTTACTACTTGGGTATCTGGCATGATCCCGAAAAAAATACATTTGACAAGAAGGAATTCAACTCAGGAAACGATACGCTTGCGGTTAATATTCTCCTAGATACGCCTAATTTGGATCTGACGATTATGTCCGCTACGACTAGTCAGCATTTAGTTTTTGAAAAGGAAATAGTGGATCAACATCTCAAGGGTAAATCCGAATTGGGGGATTATTTGGTAGATCGATGGGAAAGTTACAATCGCTGGTGGACCCGAGATGATCCTGAAAAAAAGCGGTGGATCATGTGGGATGTGGCGATCATTGAAGCGCTGATTCATCCTGAATGGGCAAAAGCCGATGAGTTTTGGACACCTGAGGAAAACACCCGTCGGAAAGTGAAAATATATACTTCGATTGAAACAGAATTAATGGAAGAAGATTTTTGGAAACGATTGAATGAAACTATTGAATAAAGTAGGTTAATTATAATTTAGAGTGTTCTATGCAGTTAAGGTTTTCTTTACTCCTGATTTTTCTATTTTTATCCTTTTCGGTTATTGGCCAAATCAAAGAAACCCTTCTTAAAATTCCTGAAAGAAAAGCAAATGCAGAAACGGGTTCAGAGTTTATGCACCGAATCAAATCTCTGCCTCTTTTTGAGCGAGAGGAGGAAATCTATAAGGCCTTATCCTCAGGTAATATGCCTGATTTTTTAAGAAAACTAGTGATAATTAGAGGTGATTTTGAAGATGCATTAGGAGAAGAGCATGAAGTGATTTACCAGGCAATGCCCGACTATTTAGCGGTAGGTTCAAATGAAGATTATTGCCGAATCCCCATGAATCCTCATACAGCTCAAAAACTTGCTGATTTATTTGGAGGATCGTTGATTACGGCAAAAATCAGCGATCATATTTACGATTATGCCACCATCAAATTGGCTCCATTTTTTTACAAACCAGTGGGCAATCAAAATGAAAGCGTAGAAAAATTTGTCGAACACAACAACCAGATCGAATTGCAAAAAAAGGAAGTAGGTGGGCAAAACGGCCAACTAATCGCCGGAATCAAAAAGGACATTATTCTGTCCCATCAACTCAGTAACTTATCCAATAAAGTTATCATCTATGGCTGGCATCAATTGGATGGAAAACCCATTCAGCCAGTCTATGCGGGGCACGTGGACTGGTATGTGGATTACAGCCATGGAATACGTCTCATGGGTCAAACAGTGATGGTGGATGGAATGGTGCTGTCCGTCACTCAAATTTTGCGAGACCCCGTTCAATTTAAGCTACTAAGTAAGGAGGATAATCCTATGCTTCAACCTAGATACTTCGAGAAATAAAATAAGATTTAGCTCCTTTAGAAATAGTAAATAAGAAAGATTGGGTAATTATCAAATTGGATTTTTTTTTAACCCATATCATTCCTGCGGCCCCAACTTCCCTTTGGCTGCATTTTTTAGATCATGGGATGAGTAAAATTTTCCGGCTTTTACGACTGTATGTACACTGCGGGTTCGGTTGATATCTTCAATAGGGTTGCCACGAATAATCATCATATCTGCCCATTTGCCAGGGCTGATGCTACCCGCTTTGTCAGCTATTCCAAGAGCCTCCGCATTTTGTTGAGTAGCTAAATAAATCACCTCTCCAGCAGGAATACCGATCTCAACCATAGCTGCCATTTCCCGATGTATGAAAAACCCGCCGATTCCCCCACCCAGATAATTATCTAAAAGTAGCGGTCGGTCAGTACCCACGGTGATTAAGCCGCCGGCATCATAAAAGCGCCTGAGTGTTTGCTGCTTCACCGGATAGATCAAAGCACAAAGTTCATTAAAAGCCGAAGCTGACTTGGATAGGATGATCTCACGAGTAAAAGGGGTGAAATATTCATTCTCAATCGCAAAATCAAAGAATATCGGAGAGTCAACCATGCCAATGGCTCCATAGGTAGCCAAGGTGGCGTCAAAATATACCCCATTGTCAATGTACAACTGAATAATCTCATCCAACCTTGGGTCTGAGGGATCCAGCGACTTTAAGCTTTGATAAGCGTCCACCGAGTCAGCCAACAATCTTCCTCCAAGAAAATGCTCGACGCGATCGATTCCCATTTCAATGGCTTCTTGAGGATTGACGGAGTTTCGATAGCCCGAATTCAAATGCCCGGTAACAGTCAGTCCATGCTTGTGAGCCTGATCAATCAAGACTTGGAGTTGCTCTGCATTTACACCCTTGGCTTTAAACCCATAAGCGCCCCGACTGGCCCACTCATCTACCCGTTGCCTAATTTGAGACTCTGAAATATCCGGCTTCCAATCTGGTGCGGCAGTACCAAAATAAGGCCCTGAGTGTAAAATTCTTGGTCCAGGCATTTGCCCAGCATCTATTTTTCTCTGCAAATCCCACATTTTTTCAGGCTCAATCTCGCCTGCAGGAAAAGTGCTCGTGACCCCATTTGCCAAAAATATCTTTGGCATGGCTACCGTATCATCATAGGCCTTTCCTTCATAGCTTACACGATAGTGGGCATGCAGGTCGATCAAGCCCGGCAGGATATAATCATCGTCTGAAAGCTTCTTGACCTGCCAGTTGGTGATATTTTCACTGCCTGTCCCAAACAATCCATTGACTAGATAAATGGCGGAGTTCTTTTTAAAAGCTTTGGTATCGGTATCATAAATCCAGCCACCTGTGATAATTTGATATTGGGAAAAAGCGGGAAAAGTCGTCAGAATAACAAAAAACGAAAGGAGGATGATTTTTTTCATTTGGGAAATTAAAAGTGTTAAACGATTGAATTTAAGTAAATCTTTATCAAAAAAGCGAATATCAATCTAAATCCGTATTTATAAATACCCTTTGCCAATCTCCCGATAAAACCTACTTTTAATCAACCTTAAACCCATTAAAACCATGAAAAAACTACTTTTCCTCACCGCTTTAGTGATGATGAGTTTCTCCTTTGTAAATGCTCAAAAAGGAACTAAAGAACGAATCAAAATCCATAGTCAAGCTCTAGAAGGTAACCTCATCGGCGATCCTGCCGAGCGAGATGTCACTGTTTACCTTCCACCCTCCTATACCTCTAATACAGATCGGCGTTTTCCCGTGCTATACATGCTTCACGGATTCACTGATACCGACTCTCAGTGGTTTGGTTGGGAAGACCACTGGATCAACCTGCAAGATGTCATTGAGCAATCCCTAGCAGCCGGACTTTCCAAAGAAATGATTGTGGTCATGCCAAATGCCTACAATAAATTCAAAGGAAGTATGTATGCGAGTTCCGCTACCATAGGAGACTGGGAAACCTTCGTCACCCAAGAGCTGGTCAGCTACATGGACAAAAACTACCGAACCATCCCAGACAAAAATAGCCGAGGACTAGCTGGCCACTCCATGGGGGGCTACGGCACGTTGCGATTAGGTATGAAAAATCCAGATGTCTATGCGGCCATTTACGCATTGAGCCCTTGCTGCATGGATGGAGCAGCATCTACCAATGCAGAATTGATGAAAAAACTCGAAAGTCTTACTCCGGATCAATTGGCAGAAACTTCCTTCTTCGAAATAGCAGCTTTGGCCACTTCTGCGGCTTTTGCTCCAAACCCACAAAATCCACCACTCTACCTTGACCTTCCTGCAAAAGATGGGGAGCCTCGACAAGAAGTAATCAATAAGATCATTGCCAATCGTACGCTAAACTATGTAGATCAATATATTCTGAACCTAAAAAAACTTAAGGCGATCGGTATGGATGCCGGCTTGCAAGACCGAGGAATCAGCGAGGCCACAAAAAAGTTGCACGAGCTGCTGGAATCCTATCAAGTCCCGCACTTTTATGAGAGTTATGAGGGTGATCACCTCAATCGTATCGCAGAACGAATTAAGACTAAAGCACTTCCTTTCTTTTCAGAAAACCTTGTCTTTCAAATCGAATGATGGTTCAAAAGAAATCTCATTTTTCGAAATTTGAATTTGACAATTTATGATGATAGGTTTTCAAAAGAGTTTTTTCTATTTTTCCAAAATGAAACAATAGATCTCTTAATCCATGAAAAAACTAATCCTGCTCTCAAATTTCCTTTTCGCACTCATACTGAGTTCGACTGCTCAGGAAGCTTTATTCAATGCTCAGCAAATCATCTCACCTGAAGTTCATGAGGACAATACGGTGACATTCCGGCTTTTTGCACCAAATGCTGATGCGGTAGAAATAACCGGTGACTTTTTACCTACGGTAAAGATGGAAACCCCAATGGGTGAAATGGACGGACCAGGCAAAGCATCTTTATCTAAGGATGATAATGGCGTCTGGACCTACACCACCGAAAAATTAGGACCGGAATTATATAATTATGCCTTTCTCATTGATGGCTTTAGAACCACTGACCCCAACAATCCCTTTTTGATCCGCGATGTAGCTAGCTCTACGAATATTTTCATTATCGGAGGTGGTCATGCGGAACTTTACAAGACAAATGACATCCCGCATGGCTCGGTCACTCGCAGGTGGTATGATTCACCGGGATTAGGGATGGATAGAAGGATCACAATCTATACTCCTCCTGGCTATGAAAAATCAACCGAAGACTACCCTGTTCTCTATTTACTGCACGGAGCAGGTGGAGACGAGGAAGCTTGGATTTCCTTGGGTCGCACTGCTCAGATCCTAGATAATCTGATTGCGCAGGGAAAAGCTAAACCCATGATTGTGGTCATGCCAAATGGAAATGTGATCCAAGACGGTGCTCCGGGAGAAGGTAGCCGAAACTTCTACAAACCTGCCTTTATGATCCCAAAGACAATGGATGGAACCTATGAAGGGGCTTTTGAGGATATCATCAAGTTTGTGGAAAATAATTATCGAGTTAAAGCAAATAAAGAAAACAGAGCCATTGCCGGGCTATCAATGGGAGGCTATCACACCTTGCATATTTCAAGGTATTATCCGAACACCTTTGATTATATGGGACTCTTTTCGGCAGCAATTATGCCGCGGGAAGATGCTACGGGAAAGGTCTACAGCAATTTTGACCAAACCCTTCAACAGCAAATGGACAATGGCTACGAACTATATTGGATTGCCATTGGAAAAACAGATTTTCTCTACGATGCCAATAAGGAATATCGAGCCAAACTTGACTCCATGAACATGCCATATGAATATGTAGAAAGCGAAGGCGGGCATATTTGGAGAAACTGGAGAGTCTACCTAAGTCAATTCGCTCCAAGACTTTTTCAGTAAACCAAAAACAACGACACTATGAAATCTAGCTATTTTTCATTGACCTTGATTACCATTCTGTTTTTTGCAGGGATGGAGTCTTTGACTGCTCAGGAAATCTCTGCCATGCAAGCTCCCAGAGTGGTCTCACCTGAAGTGAATGAAGATAATTCAGTAACCTTTCGAATCTTCTCTGAGAAGGCAAATGAGGTTACTATCAACGGATCCTGGATGGGATTCCGGGAAACTTTACCCCTAACCAAAGGAGAAAACGGGGTATGGTCTGTAACAGTTGACCCGCTCCCTTCTTCCATGTACCATTATAATTTCTTTATTGACGGGGTAGCTGCCATCGATATCACTAATCCTCATGCACTGCGTGATGGTACACGGTATGCCAGTTTATTGATGGTCCCTGGAGAAGAAGCCGAGGTATTCCAACTCAATGATACTCCTCATGGAAATATTTCCCAGGTTTGGTATCCATCTCCGACTTTGGGGACTGATCGCAGAATGTACGTTTATACTCCTCCAGGTTATAATTCTTCCGCAGAATCCTACCCGGTACTATATCTATTGCATGGTGCTGGAGGGGATGAAGATGCATGGACTTCTTTGGGAAGAGCCAATCTAATCTTGGATAATTTAATTGCATCAGGCAAAGCCAAACCTATGCTAGTGGTAATGACCAATGGCAATGCATGGCAAACTTCTACACTTCGTCAAATCCCGGGGCTCCCAGCTCCTACCCGCGAGACTTTCGCTCAATATCAGGGAAAGTTTGAAAAAAGTCTGGTAGAGGATGTATTGCCTTACATCGAAGAAAATTATCGAGTGATTCGAGACAAAGATCATAGGGCGCTGGCAGGTTTGTCAATGGGTGGTGGACACACCATTACTGCTTCCATCAATTACCCTGGGACCTTTGGTTATATCGGTGTTTTCAGTAGCGGGATCTTTGATGCTAATGCAGATATGGATGAAATGGAAAAGAAATTTCAAGCCCTCAAAGCTTCAGGAATAAACAAGTATTGGGTCGCATGCGGGGAAGATGATTTTGTCATGGAATCAAACAAGCGACTACTGAGTATACTAGAGAAAACAGGGCTGGAACACGAATACTTTGAGAACGAAGGAGGACACACTTGGGCAAATTGGAGAACTTATTTATCCATGTTTTCTCCAATGCTTTTCTAAAAAACTGATTAGTTCAATTTTAATTTTGAAAGCGCAGTCATTCCTTTTGATTGCGCTTTCTTTTTGGACTTATCAAATTAGCCTGATTCCCTGCTCGGTAAAATTGATTTTGGTGATTATCTATCATTAAATACCTGAATTTGAGATTAATAGATTTTTTAAAAATTATCTCATTGTCTATTCCTTTCGCTCTTAAACCAACCATTCCTCAAAAAGAATTTGTACTCTGACACAGGCTGCTTAATTTCCACCTTGAGCAGAAATATATTCACATGAAAAATAAATACCTCTTTCTCTTGCTTTGCCTAGGGTTTTCGATGACTAGTCAAAGCCAAGAACTTACAAGCGAATTACTAAACGGGCTCCCACTACGGAATATTGGGCCGGCTACCATGAGCGGTCGAATTGTAGACCTGGCTGTACTCGAATCTGACCCTTACACCTTTTATGCTGCCACTGCCACCGGTGGAGTCTGGAAGACAACCAATAATGGAATCAGCTTTGAGCCTGTTTTTGAAAATGAAGGGACTCACTCAGTAGGTGCCATAGCCCTTCACCAAAAGCATCCCAACATCGTCTGGGTTGGTACAGGAGAGCGGGCCAATCGCCAAAGCTCTTCCTGGGGAGACGGGGTATACAAGTCACATGATGGCGGTAAGACTTGGGAAAATGTAGGATTAAAAGACTCTCATCATATCGGTCGAATCGTACTTCATCCCACGGATACCTTGGTCGCATATGTCGCTGCCATCGGTCACCTTTGGGGACCCAATGAAGTGCGAGGACTTTACCAAACCAAAGATGGTGGCAAAACCTGGGAGCGAATCATTTATGTAAATGAAGACACTGGTGTCACCGATGTGGCCATGGACCCTTCAGACCCAAACATCCTCTATGCAGCCACCTACCAAAGAAGAAGAAAACCCTATGGTTTTCACGGAGGAGGACCTGGAAGCGGTCTTCATAAATCTAAAGATGGAGGCAAAACCTGGAAAGAACTTAAAAACGGACTTCCTGAAGGAGACTACGGCCGAATAGGAATCTCTATTTATCGAAGCAATCCTGAAGTAGTGTATATTTCCTTAGAGCAAGGCTATCAATACAATGCTTCCACCGCCTACAATGAGCGTCGGGCGGGTCTCTATCGAAGCAAGGACAAGGGCGAAAGTTGGGAACTCATGAGTGATTGGAATCCTCGACCAATGTACGCTTCGCAACCACTAGTGGATCCCAGCGATGAGTCTCGCATTTACATGATGAACCAATACAGCTATTCCAGTGATAGCGGTAGAACATTTATCGCTCCCCGCCAATCCTTACACGGTGATGATCGGATTCTTTGGGTCAATCCAAAAGACTCCAGACATGTCATCAAAGGTGATGATGGAGGTATAGGGATTTCATATGATCGTGGAATCAAATGGCTATTTATCAGCAATTTACCAGTAAGCCAATATTATCGAATAGCGGTTGACAATGCCAAACCTTACAATGTGTACGGAGGCCTTCAGGACAATGGTAGCTGGGTTGGCCCAAGCGAAACTTATCGAGCTGACGGAATTATCAATGAGGACTGGAGACGACTGGGAGGCGGAGATGGTTTCTTAAACCTAGTCGACCGAAATGACCCGAATGTAGTCTATACCGAGTCCCAATATTTGGGACTCTCCCGACTCAATATGAAGACGGGACAACGTCAAGATATCCGTCCAGGCGATCCACAAGGGAAAATCGGCGCTAGAAGAAATTGGGATGCCTGGGGACCTGGGATTCCGGAACCAGAACTTGGCAATGCCATGGCACCTGCCAACTGGGATGGTCCATTTTTCCTATCCCACCATGATGCCAATACGATCTATGCGGGTACCAATGTACTTTGGAAAAGTACCGACAATGGAGCGACTTGGACTTCACTGGGAGATTTGACGACCAAAGTGAATCGTCGGGAACTCCTGATCATGGGACAAAGGCCTGATGAAAACACAGCTTCATTGGATGATGGAATCCCCTACTACCCCACCCTCACCGCTGTGGCTGAAGATTTATTCAAACCCGGCATGTTGTATGCCGGAACTGACGACGGATTGCTTCAAGTCTCTTGGGATGATGGACAGACTTGGAATGATGTAACTTCCCAACTTGCGGGATTACCCAAGGAAACCTGGATCAATACCATTGAGCCATCGTCTCATCAAGCCGGAAGAGCCTATGTCGCTATCAATAACTATCGGAATGATGATTTCAATAATTACATCTACCAAACCGATGATTATGGTAAAACCTGGAAATCCATAGAAGGGAATTTACCGGAAAATCGAGTTGCCAGAACCCTAAGAGAAGATCCAAAAAACCCGAATCTACTCTATTTGGGAACAGAGCTTGGACTATTCATTAGTATCGATCAGGGAAAGAATTGGGTAGAACTCAAAAGCAATATGCCTACCCTCCCATTCAATGACTTGGTAATTCATCCCCGAGATAATGATTTGGTTTTGGGTACACACGGACGTGGAGTATGGATTCTTGACCATGTAAATGCACTTCAGGAAATGACTGCCGAGGTCTTAAAGCAGGATGCTGCACTCTTCTCCATAGCTGAGGCGGAAATCATTAATTATACTCGAGATGGAGCGCATACAGGAGATATGTACTACCGAGGCGAAAATCCCGATTTCGGGGCAGCGATTGATTTCTATCTCCGAGAATCTGTCTCCTCTGATGCGATCAAACTGACAATTTTTGATGCTAACGGAAAAATGGTGGATGAAGTCAAAACACCAACTAAAGCAGGATTGCATCGCGTGATGTGGAATCTCCGATACCAAACCGAGACATCAGGCACAGGACGAGGTAGAATTTCAGGTCCTTATGTTTTACCCGGACTTTACACTGCCAAACTGGAAGTCAATGGAAAATCACAGGAGCAAAAGTTTCAGGTCAGCGATGATCCTAGATTGAATATTCCGATAGATATCCGAAAAGAATGGACCGCATCACAAATGGAGGTTTTGGCCCTTTATGCTGAAGTATCCGAGGATCAAAAAACCATCAATAAACTTGATGATCAACTCGAGAAATTGGAAAAGGACGGAATTTCTTATGATAAAAGTACCGCTGCACCGCTGAAGGAAATCAGCAGAAAATACGGAGAATTAAGCCGAAGAATCCGATCACTGTATTCTGAAATAGGTGACTATATCGGACCTTGGACAACTGACCAAAAACTCCAATTTGACTACTATCAATCTATGAAATCTAAACTCCAAGAAGAGCGAGATGATGTCCTTGAAAATGCGGTCCCAAAAATCAACCGAGGGCTAAAAAAGGAAAATAGATTGAAAGCATCCATCTAAAAATTAATCAATGAAGTAATAAAAGCACTGGCACTTAAATGGTCAGTGCTTTTTTGTTTACACCTTTCCCACCGAAATTTAAAGTCCATTCAATAAATGCTTGTATTTTGGAATTCTTAAATACAAATCGCCATGAACATTTTCAACATCATCACGATTCTGACCATTCTTTCAGCTGGTTTTGCTTTTATCAATACAAAATTTCTAAAGCTTCCCTTCACGATAGGTTTGATGATCATCGCCATCGTTTTCACAATAGCAGTTTATATCCTAGGTTCCTTCAACCCTTTTATTCTGGAGGAAGCCAATTTACTGATCAATTCCATCGATTTTGAAACGGTTCTACTCGATGTGATGCTGAGTTTTTTACTTTTTGCGGGAGCCCTTCACACCAAATTAGATGCTCTTAAAAGACAGAAAGGTCCTATTGCGCTCTTTGCCACTATCGGAGTGGTAATTTCTACTTTTCTGATTGGGACGCTGATGTACTATTTGTTCCTTGCATTCAGCTATCCCATCGATTACATCTATTGCTTGCTATTTGGGGCCTTGATTTCCCCGACAGACCCGATCGCCGTTTTAGGGATTTTGAAAGAAGCCAATGCACCCAAAAAACTAGAAACCAAGATCGTGGGCGAGTCACTTTTCAATGATGGAGTGGGCGTCGTAGTTTTTATTGTGATTTTCAAAATCGCCCAACAAGGTCTGGATTCGATGTCATTTGGAGATGTCGGATTGCTGTTCGTTGAAGAAGTTATCGGAGGAATTGCTCTTGGGTTGATTGCTGGTTGGTTGGCTTTCAGACTGATGAAAGCGATCGACAATTTCGAGACCGAAGTGATGATCACACTAGCTCTGGTGATGGGAATATCAGCTTTGGCTCATTATCTGCATGTATCAGGACCTCTTGCAGTGGTCGTGGCGGGAATCTTCATTGGCAACAAGTCCCCTGAAATCGCTTGGTCGCCCAATACTCAAAACTATGTAGATAAATTCTGGGAGCTAATCGACGTCTTACTCAATGCACTACTATTTGTATTGATCGGCCTAGAATTATTAATCGTTTCGCTGGATAGCACCTATGTGATTTTTGGAGTTTTTGGAATCGTGATTTCGCTTCTGTCAAGATTTGTTGCCCTTTCTGGACCAGTAGCCCTATTTCAAAAGAAGTTGGACTTTATCCCAAAAACGAATCTGATTATGACTTGGGGAGGTATCCGGGGTGGCATTTCCATCGCCTTGGCACTTTCACTCGAACCGCAGATGGGACGGGAATTATTTTTGACCATTACATACCTCATTGTGATTTTCTCCATCATCGTTCAGGGATTATCCATCGGTCCGTTGGTCAAAAAAGTCATTTCCAAATCTGGAGTAAACAATGCTTAACGGAGATTTTTACAGAACACCATGAATTGACAATCAGTAAATTGATCGCTTAAAAATAAAGTAATCACTAAGCTTTTCTCCAAAGCAGAGCAAACTATGGGGTGAGAAATTCCAGCTTAGATTTCAAAAAAATCATGTAACAAAATTTTTTTTGTAAAATTTCATTTACTTTGCATCACAAAGTACTTTTAAAATGAAAAACCCTGAACAAGAATTAGCCGAAATTAAGTCCATGATGGAGCGGAGCACGCGCTTCCTTTCTTTAAGTGGACTATCGGGTGTATTAGCTGGTATCTATGCATTGATTGGTGGCGGCATAGCTTGGTATTGGCTCTACTTCCCTACTAGCCAATGGGGAGATTCTAGTCAAATATTGAATAGTTCGACCTTATTACCGAGATTACTTCTTTTGGCAAGCAGTATACTTCTTTTTGCTGTAGGTACGGCCTGGCTGCTTAGCAAGCGAAAAAGCAAACAAAAAGCCCAAGTGTTCTGGAATGGTGCCAGTAAGCGCTTTATGCAAGCGCTGTTTATTCCTGTCTTGGTTGGTGGGCTTTTCACCTTTGCGCTGATTCATGAAGTAGCCTTCCAATTGATTCCAGCCAACCTATTGATTTTTTATGGTTTGGGTCTAGTTGCTGCTTCTAATTTTACCTTAGGGGAAATACAGAAATTAGGTTTTTTTCAATTGATTTTGGGAATAATGGCAGCCTTCTTTCCCGATTATGGCTTGTGGTTTTGGGTTTCCGGTTTCGGAATTTTACATGTGGTATATGGCGCCTTGATGTACCAAAAATACGATCGCTAAGGTGAAGGGGAATTACGATAAAGCATTTGAAAATGTCGTCAGACTACGTGTCATGTCCATCCTGATGGTCAATGAGCAATATGACTTCAATTCCTTCAAAGAGATTCTGGAGGTGACGGATGGAAACCTCGCTTCTCACCTACGATACTTGGAAAACCAAGGCTATGTAGCCGTAGAAAAGACCTTTGTGGGCAGAAAACCGCAAACCAATTATTCGGCTACAGCATCAGGGAAAAAAGCCTTTCAGGAACACTTAGATTTTCTGGAGCAATTGATTAAAGAAAATAAAAACTAAAAAAATTTATCCATTCACTTTGAAACACAAAGTACTTTCATTTAAAATAAAATCTAAAATCATGAACACAAATCAAGCATCCTTTCTTCCCAGCAACCTAAAAGACTTACTGCTCCCAGCTGTACTTGGTGCAAGCCTTCCTTTGGCTTGGTTGGCTTTCATTATTCTTACCAAAGAAGATCTCTTCGAATCTTGGATGTATTATCCCCTAGTCATCATCCCTTTGGGTGGTGCTGGTGGAGGTATATTTTTTTATTTGATGGGATTCCACTGGTTTCCCGAAGGAAATAAAAAATTAATAGCGGTGATATTCAGTATCATTTTCTATTTCTTTTCACTTTGGATAAGTGCGGTAACTGCCTTTGCCATTACAGGACATTGGAATTGAAAATCATGCATATAGATATCCGAAATCTGACCACTACCCTAATTCGTTTTGCTAACCATGCTGGAAGCCGGAAGAATGAAGACCGAAGCAAAGAGCATCTAAACTTCAAGACGAATTTTAAGCCGTATCAATTTCATCCTGCCAGAAAACCAAAACTCAGAATCATTAAATTTAAAATTAAGCAGCACATTATATGAAAGATCTAATCCTATCCCATCTCGACCAGGCAGAAGAGTTGGAAAAACTTTATAGAAAGAATAAATCTGAATTCAAAAAAGCATTCTTGGACATCTATCCAAGTATTCAAAACCAATCTCCGATTTCTGAATTTTGGAAAGCTCGACTTCAAACTCCTTCGGATAGTATTCAATGGGGAGAAAAATCAGATTGGACATTCTTGATTTTGGTTTCTTTGCTCGCAGGGCTTTACGCAAAGCTTCCGGCAATTTTTCCCATCCAAGAAGATTTCTTTTATCCCAAAAATCTTGGACTGATGGTTTTCCCTTTTGTTTCAGCCTATTTCGCTTGGAAAAACAAGCTTTCACAGAAAAGCACCATCATTCTTACCCTATCCTTTCTCGCTTCGCTGATTTACATCAATCTACTACCTGACAATGAAAGTAGTGACACGCTGGTTTTAGCTTGTATTCACTTCCCTATTTTACTTTGGGGATTATTGGGCTTTTCTTTTGGAGGGGAAAATTGGAGAAGTTCGGAAAGCAGATTGGGCTTCCTTCGGTTCAATGGTGATGCCATTATCATGGGTGGATTATTGGTCCTTTCGGGAGGAATTCTTTCGGCAATTACGATTGGGCTCTTTAGCCTGATTGGTTTGAGAATTGAGGAGTTTTATATGGAATACATTGCCGTCTTCGGGTTGGCCTCTATCCCATTAATTGCTACCCACCTGACCCAAACCAATCCCCAATTGGTCAATAAAGTCCCTCCGATAATCGCTCGAATTTTCAGTCCGCTTGTTTTGGTGATGCTCTTGGTTTACCTAGGAGCTATCGTATATGCGGGCAAAGACCCATACAATGACCGGGAGTTTCTACTTCTCTTTAATTTGCTTTTGATTGGCGTTATGGCACTGATTTTTTTCTCGATTGCAGAGAATAGCCAAGGAAAAAATCAAGCTTCCCAAAACTGGCTTTTGCTGCTTTTAGCCTTAGCTACTTTGCTTGTAAATGCTGTTGCCTTGTCCGCCATCATCTTCCGAATCAACGAATGGGGATTCACCCCTAACCGCACGGCGATTTTAGGAATTAATATACTGATGATGGTGCATTTGATTTGGGTGGGAAAAGACCTCTTGTTGACTGTTAGGTCCAAGAAAAGCATTGACCAGGTCGGCCAAACCATCTCCAATTTCTTACCAGCCTATTTGGTTTGGGCTGGATTAGTAGCTTTCTTTTTCCCTATTGTATTTGGGAACAATTAGAAAAGTCAAGGTTACTTGAAAGTCAATTTGAGCGAAGTCGAAATCCGCGTTTTAATCGAAAAACGGAATCGACTTCGCACAACCTGACACAATTATTCATTCGAAATCCTGAAATCAAATCTTACTTTTCAAATACAATCGCCTCCGGATTGGCGCCGAGTTCTTCCAGCGCTTTGCTGACTGCTTTTATCATCGGTTCGGGTCCACAGACATAGAATTCCTGTTTGAAATCAGAAACATGCTTCTATAAAAATTCTTTGTCAATTCGACCATTGGCATGACCCTCTTTCTCTTCCTGATCCAAAATGGAAATGAAATTTTCCCCGAGCGTTTTCTCAAACCAATCTTCCAAAATCACATCCTTGGAAGTTTTGTTTGCGAAAAGAAGGCTATTTCCGTCTACTTTCCCTTGGGCTTTCAAGCTTTTGAAAATGGCTATAAAAGGCGTAACTCCAGCACCACCGGCGATAAATACACCTTTGCCTTGGTATTGAATTGCTCCCCATGATTCATCGACCAATAGCTCATCTCCCACTTTGAGACTGTCAATCTCTTTGGTCACTCCATCGTGGTCATGGTAGGATTTGATGACAAATTCTAAGTGATCGTCTTCTGGGAGGCAGGTAAAAGTGAAGGGTCTTTTTTCTTCTATCCAGCCCTCTTTATTGATTGCTACTTCGCAAGCTTGGCCAGGCTCAAAAGAATAGCCGCTTGGCTTTTCTACTTTAAACTGCTTCACATCATGTGTAAGCTCCTGAATATCTAGTATTTTGACTTTATCTGGCATAAAAATTTTAAAGGTTAGTTCTATTATAGAAAAGGATTTGAGTACAAATTGTTCCATCGAATCTAACAATGAGAGATATACCTCAACCATTTCCTTCCTTCCATTTATCCAAAAAAGGGATCATTTTCATGTATATGAATTAACTTAGGGTCAAATTAAAAATCACTATGAAGACACTCCTATCAAACCTTGGAATTGCTGGTCTTTTGGCTTTAAGCCTAGGATGCAGCCCCCAATCCAATGAACAAACCGAATCAAACGAAGAGACAAGCATGGAATCAACAAACTTCGGAGGCTTGGCCCTTTACACCCTTCGAGATGCAATGGGCACCGATCCGAAAGGCACACTCCAAAAAGTAGCAGATGCAGGCTATGCCTACGTAGAGGCTGCTGGCTATGCTGATGGTAAGTTTTATGGTATGGAACCAGCAGAGTTCAAAAGCTATCTAGAATCTATCGGCTTGGATGCCAGAAGTACGCACATGGGTGGCGTGACTTTGGAAAATGCCGATGAGCAAATTGCTGCCACTAAAGCAGCTGGATTTGAATACTTTGTAATTCCTGTTCCCCCAATGGGCATGTTTAGCTTTGGTCCTGATGGAATGGGTATGAAAGGAACACCAGAAGAATTAGTGAGCATTCTAACTGAAATCGGTGAGAAATGCTCTGCTGCTGGACTTGAGCTTCTATATCACAACCATGACTTTGAGTTTAAGCCAATGGAAGATGGCACTATCCTGACAGACTATATTTTAGAAAATACAGACCCTGCTCACGTCAACTATCAAATGGACCTATTTTGGGTAACTAAAGCAGGTGCTGACCCAGTAGCCTACTTCGAAAAATATCCGGGTAGGTTCAAAGCTTGGCACGTCAAAGACATGAGTGAAGCTGGAGAATTTGCCCCTGTGGGTACAGGTACAATTGATTTCGCTCGGATTTTGGCGGAAAAGGACCAATCTGGAATGGAATATTACCTGGTTGAGCAAGACAATACCTTTGATCTTGATCCACTTGAAGCCATTAAAATCAGTCATGAAGGATTGAAAAAGTTTGGATTTAACTAATCGAAAAAACTACTAAAAAAGGCCACCTTGTTTAATTTCAAGGTGGCCTTTTTCATTAATAATCAATCATTTCAACAGCAGCGTCAAATTTCTATGGGTAGAATTATGACCGATGTATCCATAGCCATTGGTGGTCCTAGCCCATGCAGTAAGCACAAAGCTGTAGGCACACGATTGAGGTGGACGCCAATTACCACTAGATGGTATCAATAGATTGGTATGACCTGCCCAATTACCTTTCGAGAGATCATAACTTTCACTGAAAATTCCAGTGGCTTGATTTTCACCGTAGGTGGCTCTGAATTGAATTGCGCGAAGGTTTCCTTGTGGATCGTGTGCCGTGATTCTAAAATTCAATCCATCGGGTGCTGGTCCAATCGTTTCGATCGCACAGGCAGACACCTCACTCCTTCCGTGCTTGATACTTTCGATATTCACTCCTGGTAGATGATTATCGATGTAAATATTTACCGTATCTGTCGCAGCAACCGTTCTTCCCTTATAAAATATCACGGTGATTTTGTGAATCCCTGGAAGCAAAGCTATGGTAGGAAATTGGATCAGTAAGTCATCGATAGAGTAATCTATCGCTGGATTTGCCAATTGATAATAGCCCAAAGCTGAAGCGGAAAAGGTCTGGAGCACATAAGAAGATCCATTCCACCGATAATTGGACCAATTGCTAAGTAACTTCTGAGCAGGGCCAGTAGGTGGATCAATGAGAACCCGGTATTTCCTAGCTCCTTGCGCCCAAAGCTGCTGTAGTTTGGTACGATTGCCAATCACATTCAATGTCCCTCCAAAAGCAGCATTTTGAACGTGAGTGTAATAGCCTGCATCCGTAGTCGCCCTTCCTGTAGATTGATTGATGTTGGTCTTTGGAATCAAGCCAATTCCTCCAATCACAGGGCCAGCTAATTTGTCAGGGATTCCGGGTTTTCTGGACAAAATAATTTGTCTCAGCTTTTTGAAATCCTTGAAAAAATTGCCCGGGAAATCTGTCGTAAAACCAGGTCTAGTGGATTTCACCCGAAAACCGAAATAGGAATAAGGCGGACTCAAGGGCCATGAAAGGGCGATATTGATTTCTTTCAAATCAATTTTAAACTTCCAAATACGATGGGATGCTGAGGATGCCTCGCTTGAGCCAAATTCTTGCACCACTTCCGAACTACTCGGATCATTCAAAATACCTGTCCACCTAGCTGGCCCGAGGTAATACTGCCGCGCAAGTTTATTCGGCTGGCCTGGGTGGAGCGCATAATTGATGTCATAATTAGCAGTGATCGCCCGGTCTCTATTTCTGTCAAAAGAAAGCCAGAAGTAATCACCGGTACCGGAATCATTACCTGTGTCCTGCACCACATCAATTGCCAGATAGAGAAATTGCGCATCGTTTTTTGCCAAAACTTCTCCGCGGGAGAATTTCAGCTTTCCTGCACCATCCCAAGCTCCTCCAGAGAGCGGGCTATTGATGTCAATCGGAGTGACTGCCCAAGTACTTTTTAGTGGAAGCGCAAAAAGGATGGGCGATGTAATGGTTAAATTTTTGATTTTTGCCATGATAATATGGGGGTTAAAATAAGGGAGAGAAAAGGTACCCAAGTGGGCATGTTCGAATCAATATCCCGAAGCTCTACCTGAAGGTGGTGAGTGGGAACCGTAAACAATCTAGCCTAATGGCTATTTATCAGTTTGAAAATCAGTGTATTAAAAGGTAATTATTTTTAAGGCAAAAGGAAAGAATTCGAATGTTTTTAACCGAACTATCTATAAAAAACGACATATCAAATTGATTTTGTCCAAAGAAAAGCACTCCTAAAAGTATCTTCAAACAAGGAAACTCGCTGAGGTTCTTTCTAAAATTGATTTACTCCCAAGCGATTTTGTTAATTTCAACCGTAAACCGTCGATTAAAGAAACCCATGCAAAGCAATACCACTTTGATCATCGTAGTCGTAGTTTTGGCCCTCCACTTCTTGGTTGGTATTGGATGGCTCCTCTACAAAATGGCAGGACCCAAAAAACCTGATAATGATTCTTGATTCCAAGGCTGATCCTGAATGAAGTTTCTATGAACTTTTTTAAAAAATTGCCATAATTCCTAGAAAGGGAATAATTTCCGCTTTCGAAATCCAAAATCAATCCTAAAATGCAAGCATTTCTACTCTCACTGGCTCTCTGTTTTCTAAGTCTCAGCCTCAGTGCACAGAGCACTTTTATCCAAAATAAAGTCATAGCCCACCGCGGTGCTTGGAAAAAGAATGAGCTTCCACAAAATTCAATCGCCTCCCTCAGAGAAGCCATTCGACTGGGCTGCGAAGGATCTGAATTTGATGTATGGATGACTGCGGATGAAGTGTTGGTAATCAATCATGATGCAGACTTTCAGGGATTGGACATAGAGCATGAAACCTATGAGACTCTACTAAGCAAAAAACTCCCAAACGGAGAAAAAATACCCACGCTAGAAGAATACCTTCGAGAAGGAATGAAGCAAAAGAAGACGAAACTGATTTTGGAATTTAAGCCATCAGAAATCAGCACCGAAAGAAGTGAGCGAGTGGGAGAATTGGCAGTGCTTACGGTTCATAAACTTAAGGCCCAAGACTGGGTAGAGTACATCACCTTTAGCTATGAAGGTGGCTTGAAAGCCATCTCTACCGACCCCTCCGCAAAGGTCGCCTACTTGACCGGAGACAAATCTCCGGCTGAACTCAAGGAAGCTGGGTTTTATGGCTTTGATTACAACTTTAGAATTCTGCAACTGAAGCCAAACTGGATTGAGGAAGCACGTGAACTGGGACTCACCACCAATTCTTGGACCGTCAATGACCCAGAGGTGATGCAGTTTCTGCTTGATAAAAAAATCGATTTTATCACCACAGATGAGCCAGAGACACTTTTAGAAATAGTGGGAAAGTAAGTGAAAGCTAATATTCTTTGGTGTACTAGACGGATGTCAGATGTCCGATGACGGATGCCTACATAAATCAATCATTTCCCCAGAATTTTAACCCTTTAGTTTCGCTTTTGGCAAGAAAGCGGATAAACATAAAAAGAAAAATCCCGAGATATGGTTTAAGCCTTTCTCGGGATTTTTCTTTACGCTTATTCGAAGCTATCACTTGGCCGGAAGGAGTTTGGATCGAACTTCTCCAAAGCCAACTCGCACACCTTCTTTTTCTGCGTATCCCTTAAGGATTACCGTATCTCCATCTTCAATGAATTTTCGCTCCTCACCAGTATCCAGTTTGATGGGCTTGCTTCCTTTCCAGCTTAGCTCGAGCATGGAGCCATAAGAATCCTCAGTAGGACCTGAAATAGTTCCTGAAGCCATCATATCTCCCACATTGATATTACAGCCATTGACGGTATGATGCGCCAACTGCTGCGCAATATTCCAATACATGTATTTGAAATTGGATCGACAAACTCGACTAGCTTGTTTCACTCCCTCTGGCTGAATATAAGCTTCCAGATTGATATCGAAACTATGTGGCGTTTCACATTTCAAGTATGGCAAAACCTCCGGGTCTTGAGTCGGTCCATCTAGGCGGAATTGATCCAAAGCCTCCATGGTAACTACCCACGGTGAAATGGAGGAGGCGAAGCTTTTCCCCAAGAATGGACCCAATGGAACGTATTCCCAAGCCTGAATATCCCTTGCAGACCAGTCATTAAACAAGACAAATCCGAAAATATAGTCTTCCGCTTCTTCTGTAGATATTGAGTCCCCAAGCTTGGTAGACTTTCCCGTGATGAATGCTAATTCCAGCTCAAAATCCATTCTTCTGCTCGGACCAAAAGAAGGGCTCTCCATATCTGGATCCTTGAATTGGCCTTTTGGGCGATGAATATTTACACCTGAAGGAATGATGGATGAAGCTCTTCCATGATAGCCTACGGGTAGATGCTTCCAATTTGGCAACAGTGCATTTTCTGGATCACGGAACATCTTTCCAACGTTAGTCGCATGTTCCATCGAACTATAGAAATCCGTGTAATCCCCGATTTTGACGGGCAAAAGCATTTCGGCTTCTTTTCGGTTGACCATTACCTTCCCACGGATGGAATGGTCACGAAGCTTTTCATTATCAGCTAGAAGCAATTCTTGTACGCGCTCTCTGATTTTTTTGGTTTGAGTTTTACCCAAGGCAATCAAATCATTGAGTGCTTCGCTTAAAAAGATCCCCTCCGGTAAAAAAAGGTCAGAAAAGAATCCTTCCTGATCCAAGATGCTCAAGTCAACAATCTTATCACCAATTGCAATTCCAACCCTAGGACTTAACCTTTTATTCTTGAAAATGCCAAATGGCAGATTATAGATGGTAAAATCGGAATTTTTGGGAATCTCCACCCACGTTTTTAGCTCGTTCATCATTTATTGGCTACTGATCAAAAATTTGTGAGGGCAAATTTAAGCCTTCTCAATGAATACAAAAGATAATTACCATTTCATTGAAAAGAGTTTAAAGAAACTAAACCCTTAACTCTTACTTTCTATAATTAACCTTCTTTTCCTAAAAACCCTAAGAAATACCTCTTATCATTATTTTTTTAGAATAATCAGATTGTAAAGGGTAATTTAAAGCAAATAAATTTTAACAGCACCATGAACAGAATAATACCCAAGACACTATTTACTGTCCTGATTTTTCTTTTCTCCATCCAGGTTTTTGGACAAGAAAAATCCATTTTGGACCAATTGGAGGAGGTTGCGATCGTCGATCAGAAAGTAATGATGCCAATGCGAGACGGAATTCGCCTGGCTACGGACATCTACAGACCTAAAACAGATGAGCCTGTTCCGATCGTATTCTCAAGGACTCCATATAACTTCAACACCTATGGAGACGGTGAACTTCGGACCCGAACTATGCAATCTGCCCTTTCTTGGGTTAAAAAAGGATATGCCTATGTCGTACAAAATGAACGAGGGCGCTTTTTCTCTGAAGGTGAATGGGATATTCTCGGGACACCGTTGACAGATAGCTATGATGCTTTTGACTGGATGTCCGAGCAAGCTTGGAGTAATGGAAAAATCGGTCTCCTTGGCTGTTCCTCCACAGCAGAATGGCAAATGGCTGCTGCTTCACTAGATCATCCTGCATTAGCAGCTTTAGTCCCACAAGGTTTTGGTGCTGGAGTTGGTAAAATCGGAGACTTTGTAGAGCAAGGCAACTGGTACCGAGGAGGTGCTGGGCAGATGCTTTTTACGGCTTGGCTTTATGGTACACAACATGACCCAATGGCTCCAAGACTTCAGCGAGGAATCGCTCAAGAGGACTTATTGAGATTGCAGCGCTTCTATGACATGGCTCCAGAATACCCAAGAGTAGACTGGAAAGAAGGCCTGGCGCATTTGCCCGTTCAGGACATTATCAAAAATGTAAATGGACCAAAAGGCATCTATGAAGAAATGATTACACGAAAGCCCAATGATGCACGCTGGTATCAGGGTGGACTATATCATGACGATATGCCTTTTGACAAACCAAGTATGTGGTTTGTGTCTTGGTATGACGTGTCCTCTTCACCAAACATCGCACTTTACAATCACGCCAGAGAGAATGCTATCAGTCAAATGGCTAGAGACAACCAGTATTTGGTTATCGCCCCTGTTTTGCATTGCTCCTACACTAGAGCAACTGAAAACACCATCGTAGGTGAACGAAGTGTAGGAGATGCACGCTGGAACTATGATGAGGTGATTACGGCTTGGTTTGACAAGTGGCTAAAAGGAGAAGAAAGAAATACCATCAATGAGCTTCCAAAGGTAACCTACTACACCATGGGCTCGAACGAGTGGCAATCCTCAAATGTATGGCCTCCCAAAGAAGCTGTGATGACCAATTTCTATCTAGACTCAGAAGGTAATGCCAATACGAGAAATGGAGATGGAAAACTGGTAGCAAAGGCGCCTAAAAAAGAAAATCAAGATACTTTCACTTATGATCCGATGGATCCTGTTCCCTCCTATGGTGGAAATGTATGCTGTACGGGAAATGCAGTACAAGGTGGCGCATTTGACCAGTCGGAAATGGAGCTTCGGGATGATATACTCGTCTACACCTCAGAGCCTTTAGAAGAAGGAGTAGAAGTTTCAGGTTTCATCGAGTCGTATTTGTATCTGAGTTCAGACGCCAAGGATACTGATGTCACCATCAAAGTCATCGACGTTCATCCGGATGGAAAAGCCTACAACCTAGACGAAACCATCCAGCGGGTTCGATACCGTGAAGGCTATGACAAAGAAGTCTGGATGGAGGATGGAAAAGTCTATGAGATCAAAATGACACCTATGAGCACGTCCAATTATTTTGATAAAGGACATCGAATCCGTATCGAAGTGACCAGCTCAAACTTCCCACGTTTTGACAGAAATATGAATACTGGTGGAAATAATTACGACGAAACAGAGGGAGTAGTAGCAACCAACTCTATTCATCATGGAGGGAAGTTCCAAAGTAGAATAGTACTACCAATGATAAAAAAGTAATAGCGGTTTTCAATATAGAGGGGCTAGGCCCCCTCTTTTCTTTTGAAAAATCCTTTTCTACCAAAGAATATTTACAAAATATCATTTCTACTTTCCTTTCATAATATTTTTTAACAATAAGTTGAAAATAAATCGAGGAATCCATTCCCTTTTTGTAATTTCAGATTAGATAATTAAATATTTAAACCTTATGAACAAATTTTACAAACTAAGCCTTCCTCTGCTTTTTCTGTGGCTCTCCACAGGGATGGCATGGGCACAGATATCCGTCTCGGGTACTGTGACAGACGAGCGGACTTCGGAGCCGCTCATCGGTGCGAGTATTCTAATCAAGGGTACGACCACGGGAACTATCACGGACATTGATGGTAATTTTTCGCTAAGCATCCAAAATGCCGATGGAGCAACCCTTGTTGTTTCTTCTATTGGATACTTGACAAAAGAGATCAATGTATCCTCCTCTATGAGCAATCTGAATATTCAGTTGAATCAGGATGCAACTAATTTGGAGGAAGTGGTAGTGACGGGTCTTGCATCCTCTGTAAAAAGAAGTAATCTCGCCAACGCAGTTTCTACCGTTTCTGCCAAAGACCTCACCGGAACAACCACGATCCAAACTACCGACGGGGCCCTCTATGGTAAAGTAGCCGGTGCTACTATCCGGTCAAACGGAGGTGCTCCAGGTGGTGGTATGTCGATACAGCTACGCGGTATCTCCAGTCTTTCTGGTGCATCTCAGCCGCTAATTATTGTGGATGGTGTTTATATTTCCAATGCCACCCAACGAACTGGTCGAGCATCTGTAACAGGAGCAGGTGGTAGCAACCAAGATGATGGAGCTAACCGTCTAGCTGACTTAAACCCAGCTGATATCGAGACAATTGAGGTTTTGAAAGGTCCATCCGCAGCAGCGATCTACGGTACGCGTGCTAATGCAGGTGTAATCATCATTACTACCAAAAGAGGTGCTGAAGGAAGAACTACCGTATCCCTTTCTCAGGATATCGGTTTTGCCGAGCCATTAAGACTACTAGGTGTAGATGACTGGAGTGAGGAGAAAATCAATTTCTTCTTCCCTGAAGCAAGAAGACCGCTTGAGCTTGAAAGATTCAGAGCTGCACAATCTTCTGGTAATTTTATCGACTATGAAGACTTCTTTTACAACAATCAATCTACACTGCTAAATACTCGAGTGAATGTATCGGGTGGTAATGAAAAGACCAAATTCTTCGTATCAGGTAACATTTCTGACGAAGAAGGTACTGTTCGAAATACCGGTTTTCAGCGTTATTCCGTAAGAGCAAACATTGATCATAAGATCAGTAATGCCATTCGTCTTGGAGTATCTTCCAACTACATTCAGTCTAACACAGACCGAGGATTCACTGGAAACCAGAACAATACCGGTGCATCTATCGGATACAGCATTGCTTATGTACCTAATTATTTTGATCTGAGAAGGAATGCCGATGGTACCTACCCTGTCAACCCTTACTTCTCAGACAATCCGGTGGCAGTAACAGACAATGCGGTAAACAACTCAGAAGTAAATCGTTTCATCCAAGCATTCACCTTGGATATTGATCTTTTGAAAACTGAGAATAGTTTTCTTACTGCCAACATTGCCGGTGGATTAGATTTCTTACAAAACAGAACACTGATTTACCTTCCTGAATTTCTACAATTCCAGAGAGCTCAGGCAAACCCAGGCGATGTATTGAAGGGCAAGCAGGAAAGTTTCAACACAAACTTTCAGGCAGCTTTGGTATACAACTGGAACCTTGGAAGAGTAAATATGAACTCTCAAGCAGGTCTAGTAAGACTAGACTTTAACAATAGTGCTCTATTCAATAGAGGTAGAGGCTTGGTACCAGGCCAAACCAACTTGGGTCAGGCTGCCATCCAAGAAATAAATCAGGAATTCAACTCTGAAGTACAAGAAGCTGGTATTTTCTTGCAGCAGGAGGCAAACTTCGAAGACAAACTGATCGGTACAGTAGGTATCCGTTGGGATAAATCTACGTTGAACGGTAATCCAAATGAGTATTATGCATTCCCGAGAGCTTCCTTGGCAGTAAACTTGGCTAATTTCGACTTCTGGAGCTCTTCAGTTTTCAATCAAGTAAAACCAAGAATTGCTTATGGTGAAACTGCTGGACCGGTAGGATTCGGAGCGACCTTTACTCCACTAGGCGGCACCAACATTGGAGGGCTACTAGGATCTGTAGTTTCCACTCAAATCGGAAACACGCAAATCCGCCCTGAAACAGCTACAGAACTGGAATTCGGTGTGGATGTGGGTATGTTCAATAACCGACTTAGCTTGGAAGCAACTTACTACATCAAAAACACTCAGAACAACATTCAAAGCTTGAGACTTTCCCCAGCCACAGGTGTAAACACTACTCCAAGTAATGAGGCAGAACTTCAAAACAAAGGGATCGAAATCGCGCTTTCCGGTAATATTGTAGAGAATCCAAATTTCAAATGGTTCTCGAGAATTCTCTTCTGGCGAAATCAAATCGAAATGACCAGATTAGGTATTCCTACCTACACTGCTGGGGCATTTGGTGCTGGTCTAGGTACTTTCTTGTATGCTGAAGGCTACTCTCCTACCACGATCGTAGGTACTCCTGCTGATCCTAACGTGCCGGGTGGATTTACTATTTGGGGTAATTCTCAGCCAGACTTCAACCTATCTTTCTTCAATAACTTTAGCATTTATAAAGGACTTGAACTTTCCATCTTGACAGACTGGAGACAAGGCGGAGACAACATCAACCTGACTTCATTCTTGACTGATAGTGGTGGTACTACGAATGGTTGGTTTGACGATGACAATGGTGACGGAGTACCTAATGGACGTCAGCGTGAGCCAGAGCCATACAACAATGCTGGACGATGGGTACAAGATGCGACTTTTGTCAAAATCCGTGAAATCGGTTTGTATTACACCATCCCAAGAGCAACGATTCAAGAATGGTTTGGAAGCGCAGTTCAAAATATCCGAGTAGGTGGATCTGTCAACAATGCTTTCCTATTCACCAACTACGAAGGCTACGATCCTGAGACTTCCACTTTCGGAGCTCAAGCAGTAGCAAACAACGTGGATATCGCGCCTTACCCTACACCACGTCGCGTATTCTTCCACTTAACTATCGACTTTTAAACCCGCAACAACATGAAAAACACACTTAAAAATATCAGTAAAGTGATTGCAGTTGCAGGTGTACTTGCAGCATGTAATCCCCTACAATTAGACGAGATACAAGATCCAAACAACCCATCGGTAGGATCTGTATCAGACAATGCAACACGGGAACAAATACAATTCTTGATCACAGGACTCGAGTCAAGACACAGAGGTTATGTCACCAACGTTTCGCAAGCTTGGAATACCTTTGGTCGGGAGATTTGGTACCTCAATGCTTCCGATCCTAGATTCCAGACTGACTGGCTTGGACAAAATGGTCGAACTCCAGATCGATCTTATTTCGGTTTTGGTAACACGGGTGGTGGCTCTTATGCTTCCCCTTATCAGGCCATCAATCAAGCCAATGTCTTGGTAACTGCTTCGGAGAATACCGAGAATATATCTGCTTCTGCCAGAAGTGCGGTTAGCGGTTTTGCTAAAACAATCCAAGGATATCAATACATGATTCCAGCCAACTTCGTCTATGAAAATGGAATCCGAATTGATGTATCTGACCCTTTGAACCCTGGACCCTTTGTACCTTATGCACAGGCATTGGATGCGATCAAGGCAGTTTTGGATGAAGGCGATGCAGCCTTAGGTTCTGCAGGTTCTGGAGCATTTCCGTTCACCTTGACAAGAGGCTTTGATGGCTTCAATACCATCGAAGGTCTACGTCAGGTAAACCGTGCTATTACTGCGAGACTCAATGCCTATCGCCAGGATTGGCAAGGAGTATTGACTGCGCTGGATGCATCTTTCATGGATCTGAACGGTGATTTGAATGCCGGCCCGGCTCATCCTTATGGAGCTGCACCGGACGTTTTCAATCCGCTATTCTACGTTCCTAATGCCGCTGTCAATACCATCATCGTGGTTCATCCATCTGTTTTGGAAGATGCCACACCAGGTGACTTGAGAGTAGCTTCCAAGTTCTTGGAGCGAGATACCCCAGTAACGGTTTCTACAGATGCAGGTACTTTGGTAGGAACTCACCAAGATGCACGTTGGGCTTCTAACACTGCTTCAATTCCATTCATCAGAAATGAGGAATTGATTCTCTTAAAAGCAGAAGCACATGCTAACTTAAATCAATCATCAGAAGCTGTGGAAGCAATCAATATCATCCGAAATGCCGCAGGCCTTGGAGATTACTCAGTAGCTACCACACAAGCAGCCTTGATTGATGAGATCTTGTATCAGAGACGCTATTCGCTTTGGGCAGAGCCTTGGGGACACCGATGGATCGATGCCCGTCGCTACAATAGATTGAGTGAAATTCCAACCGACTTCGACGGAGGAACAATCTTTACCCAATTCCCTCATCCTCAGGCTGAGCTAAGCTGGGAAGAATACGTAGGAAATTAATCCTCGAATTAACTGATTTAAAAGACCGGCAATTTTGTCGGTCTTTTTTCATTTGCACAGATCGGATTTGATTGAATTTTACCTGCCCAAATCCCTAAAATCCCCTATTTTTGCCCTTTCATAAAATCACCAGCTTTCATGTCCACAATTGCCAGCAAATACGATCCAAGTAACACCGAATCCAAGTGGTATCAGTATTGGATGGAGCACAAACTTTTTGCTTCCAAAATTGATCCTAGCAAGGAACCCTACACCATCGTCATCCCTCCTCCTAATGTGACTGGCGTATTGCACATGGGTCATATGCTGAACAATACGATTCAGGATGTCTTGATTCGACGTGCCCGTATGCAAGGCAAAAATGCTTGCTGGGTACCGGGTACCGACCACGCCTCGATCGCTACTGAGACCAAGGTAGTGCAACTGCTAAAAGAAAAAGGGATCGATAAGAAGGACCTATCACGTGAGGAATTTCTCAAGCATGCTTGGGAGTGGAAAGAAAAGTATGGAGGAATTATCCTAGAGCAGCTAAAGAAACTGGGAGCTTCCTGTGATTGGGATCGTACTGCCTTTACCATGGATGAAGGCTTGAGCGATGCCGTGATTTCTGTTTTTGTGGATTTGTATAAAAAAGGAAAAATCTACCGAGGCATCCGAATGGTCAACTGGGACCCAAAAGGCCAAACTGCCCTATCGGATGATGAAGTGATCACCAAAGAAATTGCTTCCAAACTCTACTACATTAACTATCAAATCGAAGGGACGGTAGATCAGTTTTTGACCATCGCTACGACCCGTCCAGAAACTATCATGGCCGATGTCGCCATTTGCATCAATCCTAATGACCCTCGATTCACTCATTTGAAAGGTAAAAAGGCCATCGTACCACTGATCAATCGAGCCATACCCATTATTGAGGACGAGTACGTGGATATGGAATTTGGGACAGGTTGCCTCAAGGTGACTCCAGCTCATGACATCAATGACTATGAGTTGGGAATCAAGCATAAACTGGAAGTCATCGACATTCTCAATGACAATGGAACCCTTAATGAGAAGGCTCAAATTCTCGTTGGTGAAGACCGATTTATCGCCCGAAAGAAAATCGGAAAATTGTTAGAGGAAGCCGGTCAGCTTGAAAAAGTCGAAGACTACAGATCTAACGTAGGACATTCCGAAAGAACGGATGCCGTAATCGAACCCAAGCTCTCTTTGCAGTGGTTCCTCAAAATGGATGAAATCACCAAACCAGCTTTCAGCTCGGTAATGGAGGATGTCATCCAACTCCATCCACCCAAATTCAAAAACATGTACCGGGTCTGGATGGAAAATGTCCGGGACTGGTGTATTTCCCGTCAGCTCTGGTGGGGACATCAGATTCCCGCCTACCATCTTCCTAATGGAGAATTTGTGGTTGCCAAAACCAAAGAGGAAGCACTTAAAATTGCCCAAACTGAGCATGATTCCAGCTACACCTTGGACGACCTCAAGCAAGATGAGGATGTATTGGATACTTGGTTTAGCTCTTGGCTGTGGCCGATTTCTGTATTTGACACAGATGTCTTTACCACTGGCAAGCCAAACGAAGAACTGAAATACTACTACCCAACCAATGACCTGGTGACTGCTCCCGAAATTCTATTCTTCTGGGTAGCAAGAATGATCATCGCCGGCTATGAATACATGGGTGAAAAGCCCTTCAAAAATGTGTACCTGACTGGAATCGTACGGGATAAACTGGGCCGAAAAATGTCCAAGTCTCTGGGTAATTCCCCGGATCCACTGGAGCTGATCGCACAGTACGGTGCGGATGGGGTCCGAACAGGGATGCTTTTCTCCTCCCCTGCCGGAAACGATCTTCCCTATGATGACAAGCTAGTAGAGCAGGGAAGAAATTTTGCCAACAAAATCTGGAATGCCTTCCGATTGGTTAAAGGTTGGGAAATTGATTCCAATTTGGACGGTGCGGCCAATACTTCATCAATCCATTGGTTTGAAAACCGCTTCAATCAGGCTTTGGCAGAGATCAATGATCATTTTGAGAAATTCAGAATTTCCGATGCCCTGATGGCTACCTATAAATTGGTATGGGGAGACTTCTGCTCTTGGTATCTGGAGATGATTAAGCCAGAATATCAGAAGCCCATTGATCAGGCGACTTACGATAAGACCATTGAGATTTTCGAGGATATTCTAAAGATTCTTCATCCGTTCATGCCTTTCATTTCGGAGGAAATATGGCATCAGATTCAAGATAGGAAAGTGGAAGAATCCTTGATTTTAGCGAAATGGCCTGAGGCAAAACCATTCGACTCTAAAATCACTGAGGAAGCCAACCAAGTATTCGAGGTGGTTTCTCAAGTCAGGAATTTGAGAGCTTCCAAAGGGATGTCTCCCAAAGAGGCTTTGGACCTGACGATCAATACCAAGCGGCCGGAATTGTATCAGCGCTTTGAATCCGTACTAGTCAAACTTGCTAATTTGTCTTCCTTGAATTTCGCAGCCAAGGTAGAAAATGCAATGAGCTTCGTGGTCAAAGCAGACGAATGCTTCGTTCCCATGGGAGACTCCATCAATGTGGAAGAAGAAAAAGCCACTCTTCAGAAAGAATTGGAGTACACGAAAGGCTTTTTGAACTCGGTGATGAAAAAGCTATCCAATGAGCGCTTTGTAGCCGGGGCACCCGCTCAGGTAGTAGAAAATGAAAAGAAAAAACAGGCAGATGCAGAGGCGAAAATAAAAGCCTTGGAGGAAAGCCTGGCCAAATTAGGTTAATCTTCGAGGTCTTAAAGACCTCGAAGATTTTAAGCAAATATGAAAAAGAAAATCCAGTGCCATCAGGTTCTGGATTTTTTAATTCGAATTAATAGATGTCAAATTCGGAAAAGGAAGCAAGAGAATTTTACTCCACACTTAGCCTCACAAACCCTACTTCATCCTCGATATTCTCGAAAATCCAGATTTGACCATCTTTCACAAAATGTCGTTTGGGTTCCTGAATTAACTCAGGGATAAGGGCCTCTTTGATTAAAGTAAGATCCTTGCTGAAGACGCTTAAGTAAACATCTGCTCGAGTGGGGATATACCTCCCGTATTCGGTCTTTTCTTCCCCAAAGTAGTTTTTGTGAGAGAAACGATAAAACTTTTCTTCGTCTGGGCTCCAGAAAAATGGTCCATAGGTGATATCAGATTCGGCATTCCTCACGATTTCTTCGATTTCACCTGTTTGACCATCTACTTGACTAGGTGGCAAATAGGCTCGCTTAGCTCCTAGCAAAGGAGTATCCCAGGTTTTGACCGTGATGCTATCTGTTTCTAAATCAAAAACCTGAACCTCATTATAGGTATTTGTTGATAGAAATATTTTGCTTCCTACCCTGGTAGAATAAACTCCGGGACCATAGCTCCCCGCCATATTTCCATCATAGACAATATCTACTTTATATTCTTTGATTTTCTCAAGTTGAGGCAAATCAATCTCCCTGAATTCTCCAGATTCTAGGTCAAAATCAATCATCAAATATTTACTTTCTTCCCATTTGATAAATAAACCGATTGTCCGTGAAGAATTTTCCGGATCCAGAAAAAATTGATTGGGATAAATCTCTGAACCGCTCAAAAGATCAGAAGCTATTTTTTCAAGCTCTAAATCTCGGACTAATTGTCCATTTTGGTCAAAGATTTTATAAAACCGATAGTTCCAAAAAAGGATATTCTCGTCCTCATTGATCAAAAATCCAGAGGTGTATTGAGGAATAGAATTGGGGCCATCTTTGTCAAATTGTAACACCTCTTTCAACTTCAATTCATCTAAATCAATCCATTCGGCAATTGCGTCCTCTCGGTTGAAATTGACCAAATAGCGTCTATCAGGATTTAGTTTTGACAACCAAAGATCTTCCTGAAGGTAGATAAACTCCTCTCCAGCATCCACCATTACTGTGTCCAGAGAAACTGTAAAGCTGTCCGAAACCTCAGATTTTTCCACCTCATTGCCACCACATGAAGCCAAACACAAGCTTATCAAAAAAACAAATATTCCATTGCGCATAGTCGAAGAGTAAAGGTTTAAAATTAAATCCTTGGTCAACTTACACACTATTCTCTTCTTTTTTGATTTTGAAAAAGGATTTTTTTGTTAAAATATTTAAACAGCAAAGTCCTTTTGAACAGGTATTTATAAAAAATACCATGTAAATTATGATCAAATCTTTTTAACAATGGAAAAACCCAATAACCCAAATTATCACAACGCAGCCAAGGATTTAGCAGGCCTCATTTATGGGGTAGCACTGGATGGAGTGGTCACAAGGAACGAATATGCTGCACTTAAAGAATGGTGTAATGAGCACGAAGGTCTATGCAGCTATGGACCTTTTGACAAACTCTATTCTAAAATCAGGCCTCTGATTGATTCCGGCAAAATCTCAGTGGAAGAACTAGATGAAATTGAAGAAACCCTGGATCAATTTCTTGAGAGTATTGGAAGTGAAAAACGAATCGATAAGCCTGATCAGATTTTTATCAATGGGATGTTCAAAGGAATACTTTCCAGCGGTGACATCAACGATCAAGAGGTTTACAAGCTCAAAACATTTCTGGAGCTTGAAGAGAACAGAAAGATTCAAGAAGAGTACACCGGTCTCTATGAATTGATCAAAAAAGTATGGGCTGATGGTAAAGTTGACGATCAGGAGTTTCGAATTCTCAAGGATTACCTGAATCTACTGATCAAGAGTCACTAGGCTATATTATCCCCTTATCAGGATGCTTGGGTGTGACAGTTCTACCAAAGGCCTTCAGCTCTTCAACTTGCCCGTCTACGTCTCCATTTGGATAAATCACTGGACCTATTCCAGCTTCTTTCTTTTTGTAGTCTAGATATCCTACTACTACCGGTACTCCTGCACCTAAAGCAATGTGATAGAAACCTGTTTTCCATCGCTTGACTGCCTTTCTTGTTCCTTCAGGGGTAACCATGATGACCAAATCGTCTGAATTTTTGAGCATTTGGGTCATGGCTTCGGTGTAGGTTTGCTTCTTTCCACCCGGAATTCTCTTTCGATCAATCGCAATGCCTCCCAAGCCCTTCAAGAGCCAACCTAATGGCCCAACCATAATTTCCTTCTTAATGGTATATTTCACAGGAATATCCATCAAAAAGAAGGCCGCCCGAGCGTACAACAAATCCCAATTGGATGTATGAGGAATAGCAATCAATACAGCCTTCTTCACACCTTCAGGCCAAGCTTTTTTCATTGTCCAGCCTGTAATCCAAAACACAAATCTTGAGAGCAACTTCATCATGCTGATAGGGATTTTTCACCAGAGTTTTTCAATTCCAAAATGGAAGGATTTTCTTCAATGTATCGAAGTGTTTCTACATAGCCTGCCTGAAATAAATCGGAAGCTTTTTTGATATCAAAGACACCAAACTTTCCCAGTCCGGGAGCTTCGATGAAATAATCACACTTTGCCTGACGGCTGTACACATTATAATTCATCGACATAATGACCGATCGCTCGATAAGCCTTTTCATGTTTTTGATATCGCTTTCTTCAGGAAGGTGATTGCAGTTGACCCCAATCACAAAATCACATGTCCCATCCAAAGGCTCCACCGGAAGATTATTCAATACTCCCCCATCGATTAGGAATCGGTTCCCGATCACAATTGGCTCAAACATTCCCGGGATACAACTGGAAGCCATTACAGGAGCAATGAGCTCTCCTTCGGAGAAATACACTGCCTTACCCTTTTTGATGTCTGTGGCAGCAACTGTCAGTGGAGTTTTGAGTTGGGAAAAATCATTATGCTTCAAATAAGTTCGAAAAAGCCCTTCGATACTGCTCATTTTCAGAATACCTTTCCAGGAAATAGCAGGACGAAGAAACTTAAAATAATTCGTCTCCACGATAATCTTGAGGATTTCCGTAGGTGAATACCCTTCGCAATACATGGCTCCTGCAATTGCCCCTGCTGATGTGCCACTGACATGAGTGGGGAATATCCCTGCTTCATTCAGTCCTTGAAGCACTCCCAAGTGAGAAATACCACGCACACCCCCTCCGGAAAGGGCAACACCGATTTTCAAATTAGATTTCATCGAGTCGGAAAGTTTGATCTACACGTACCCCTTTTTCAGTACGCTTTAGTGTACAACACTCATTGACTGGGTCATGCTCAAAAAAGAGGATGTAATCATTATCAACTGCCTCCTCGAGGAACCTAGCCTTTTCATCCATGGTCAACAAAGGACGGGTATCGTAGCCCATTACATAGGGAATCGGAATATGTCCTACTGAAGGAAGCAAATCTGCCACAAACACGATAGTTTTTCCTTTGTAACTGAGCTTTGGAAGCATTTGCTTGTCTGTATGACCGTCGACAGTGATAAAGTCAAATCCCGGGAAAAGGGTCTTTTCTTTCAAATCCACAAAATCCAGTTGATTTAATTCCTGCATAGGAAGAATATTATCCTTGAGGAAAGAGGCCTTCTCCCTAGGATTAGGCTCAGTTGCCCACTTCCAATGATCTGGATTACTCCAATAGGTTGCCCGAGGAAAAGTCATTTCATACTGGCCATGAGAACCATATTTGACTCCGCCTCCACAATGGTCAAAGTGCAGGTGTGTGAGAAAATTATCTGTAATCTGATGAAAACCCACTCCAAGGGCTTTCAGGGATTTCTCCAGAGAGTCATCTCCATGCAAGTAGTAGTGAGAGAAAAACTTGGCATCCTGTTTATCACCTATTCCATTATCAATAAGTACAACTCGGTCTCCTTCTACTACAAGCAAGCAGCGCATGGCCCAAGTGCAAAGATTATTTTCGTCAGAAGGATTTGTACGGGACCAGAGAACCTTGGGCACTACACCAAACATAGCCCCTCCGTCCAGTTTGAAAAATCCGGTATTGACAGTGTACAGTTCCATAGTATTTCAAAATAAAATCCCGAACCGGAAAGTTCGGGATGGAAGATTTATTCGACGACCACACCCATCGAGCAAAACTTCTCGATTCGTTGATCGATCCGTTTTTCGGGTTTTTGTTTATCGAGTTCTTTTAAGGTTTTTAAGATAGTGTCTTTGATCGTTTCGGACATGGTTTTCAAATCGCGATGTGCACCACCTAGGGGCTCAGGAATAATATCATCAATTAATCCATTTCCCTTCATATCGTTTGCAGTCAGCTTCAATGCCTCTGCTGCTTGCTCTTTATAATCCCAAGACCTCCACAAAATAGAAGAGCATGATTCTGGAGAAATAACTGAGTACCAAGTGTTTTCTAGCATAAAGACCCGGTCTCCTATCGCGATGCCAAGGGCGCCACCTGATGCACCCTCACCGATAATGATACAAATGACGGGTACTTTCAGCATAAACATCTCCTTGAGGTTTCTTGCAATCGCTTCTCCCTGACCTCTTTCTTCAGCCTCAAGTCCTGGAAATGCTCCCGGTGTATCAATTAGCGTAACGATCGGCTTACCAAATTTCTCAGCCATTTTCATTAAGCGTAGTGCCTTTCTGTAGCCCTCTGGATTGGCCATCCCAAAGTTTCGTTCCTGTCTTTGCTTGGTATTTCTTCCTTTCTGCTGACCGATAAACATCACCGTCCGGCCATCAATATCTCCCAAACCACCAATCATCGCTTTATCATCTTTGACACTGCGATCTCCATGCAGCTCAATAAAGTCATTGGTGATCTCATAGATATAATCAAGCGCGTAAGGTCGGTCGGCGTGGCGACTGAGCTGAACTCGCTGCCATCTAGTCAGATTCTCAAATGTTTCCTTTTTCAAATTTTGGATCTTTTCTTCCAGGGATTCAATATCGGCACTTAAATCGATATTTCTACCCTTGGCCAAATCCTTCATTTCCTGGAGTTTTTGCTCTAAATCAGCAATTGGTTTTTCGAATTCTAATACCATTTGATTGGTTTTTATCAAAAACAAAGATAATGAATATCCTGCAGCGGCAAATTCTTTCATGGAAATTGAAAAGTATCTCATTGAAATACTTTTCAGATAACCTTAGAGTCCTACTTATCGGTTTAAAAAACAAAAAAGCCCCAGAATTTGGGGCTTTGATGCGGAACGGACGGGACTCGAACCCGCGACCTCCTGCGTGACAGGCAGGCATTCTAACCAGCTGAACTACCGCTCCGGGAAGATTGATCAATAATAAAATATGCGGAACGGACGGGACTCGAACCCGCGACCTCCTGCGTGACAGGCAGGCATTCTAACCAGCTGAACTACCGCTCCAATAACATTTCTTAATCCAGAGTTCTTATAACCTTGGCTTAAAGTGATGCAAATGTATCGCTTTGATTTTTCATTACAAAAACCAATGCAAAAAAAAACACCTGCAATTTGTTATCTCCTTATTTATCAGCAAAATAATTTTCTTCAAAAATACCCTTTGAACTTTTACATCCTTCCATTTACCAGAAAACTATTGGACATACTCATTCAATCATCTAAACTTGATCTAAATATTCATACAATGAAAAGACTTCTTCTCTTGGCTTTAGGCCTATTGTTATTTTCAAATATTAAAGCCCAAGACCGGGTAAGCGGCAAAAACTTCGCGACGCGTTCAGAAATACTGGCTCAAAATGGAATGGTGGCTACCAGCCAGCCCCTAGCCACACAAGCTGCCCTGGATGTTCTTAAAAATGGCGGAAGTGCGGTGGACGCGGCAATTGCAGCCAATGCGATGCTAGGCCTAGTAGAGCCACATGCCTGTGGAATTGGCGGAGATGTATTTGCTATCGTTTGGAATGCCAAAGAGAAAAAGCTCTATGGACTCAATGGAAGCGGCAGAGCACCTGCAAGCCTGACCATGGAAGTCTTCAAAGAAAAAGGCTTACAATATGCTCCCTTCCTTGGACCTCTACCCATTTCTGTTCCCGGCGCTGTGGATGGTTGGTTTGAGCTTCACGAAAAGTTTGGAAAGCTTAGCATGCAAGAAATCCTGCAGCCGGCAATTGATTACGGGAATAATGGCTTTCCGGTATCTGAGGTGATTGCTTGGCAAATGAATGACGATTGGCCACGAATGCAAGATTTGCCGGGATTTAGAAAAACCTACATGCCCAATGGAAAAACTACTCCTCAGAAGGGAGATATATTTAAAAACCCTGACTTGGCAAGGACCTATGATATGATTGCCAAAGGTGGAAGAGAAGCCTTTTATGAAGGAGAAATTGCGAGGACCATCGATCGGTTTATGAAGGATAATGACGGCTATTTGAGCTATGAAGATCTAAAAAATCATACATCTGAATGGGTTGACCCAGTAAGCACTAACTATCGTGGCTATGATATCTGGGAACTACCTCCTAACGGTCAAGGAATCGCCGCCCTGCAAATGCTCAATATCCTGGAAGGCTTTGACCTCCAGTCCATGGGCTTCGGAAGTGCAGAATATCTCCACGTACTTACAGAAGCTAAAAAACTTGCCTACGAAGACCGGGCAAAATACTACGCTGACCCGGCTTTTAATGAGATCCCCGTCGAATACTTGATTTCGAAGGAGTATGCTGCTGAGAGAAGAAAGCTTATCGATCTTTCAAAAGCTGCCCAAGAATATACTGCTGGAGATCTGGAAAAAGGAAATACAACCTATTTGACTGTAGCAGATTCAGAGGGTAACATGGTTTCTTTTATCCAAAGTATTTATGATGAATTTGGCTCAGGCATGGTTCCTGACGGTCTTGGATTTGTCCTCCAAAACAGAGGTCAAATGTTTAATGTACAAGATCCGGATCATTGGAATTCGTTGGCTCGAGGGAAGAGACCTTTTCACACCATTATTCCTGCTTTCGTGACAAAAGATGGAGAACCGTTTATGAGTTTTGGCCTCATGGGTGGTGCAGTGCAGCCTCAAGGTCATACCCAGATTTTGGTTAATATCATCGATTTCGGAATGAATATTCAGGAAGCAGGAGATGCTCCCCGCATGCGCCATACAGGCTCCTCCCAACCCACAGGATCAAAAATGACTTCTGGGGGATCGCTTAATTTGGAAAGTGGTTTTTCTTATGAAGTAATCCGAAAATTGGAAGAAATGGGCCATCGGGTAGAATTCAGGGTCGGAGCCTTCGGAGGCTATCAGGCCATCAAATTTGATCCCGTTCGAAAAGTTTACTACGGAGCATCCGAATCCAGAAAAGACGGTCAAGCAGCCGGGTATTAACTTTTCTGAAGAATTCTGCCTAGAGCCTAGATTACTTTGATCATCGGGCTCGAAGGCGGAAGAGTGAAGGAAGAAGCTTCCAGAATCTGAGTATTCGGCTTGTCCGAAGAGTTAGTCTTTTCTATTTGATTGAAAAGCCAAAAATCAGATTAATTGATTTAGTCCAAAAAAACTTCTTCTTTGTTTTCTGATAAAGCTAAGTCCAAAATCTGGAAATATAATTCCAAAAAAGGATAGCTCTTAGTTTCAAAATCGACTTCAGATTTGAATTCTTTGTATTTGGATAATATTTCACTTGCATCTAGACGAATTCTAAGATCAATCTCTGCAGGTTCATATCCTTTGGGAACTGCGTATACAAAGTGCCCCTCTTCACTACTGGCTACTGGAATTTGAAAAAAATCTCTTTCAACAAACTCATTGGTCTTTTCATAGGATAATGAAGCATTGACAAAGAAATTCACAGCATGCTCGGGATAGCCAAAAAAATAACCATATGCCTGATATCTCTCATATTTTTCCCCAAACTCAACTATAGAGAGAATCTGATGGACTGGTGTCTCTGGAAGAATACCTCTTTTTAGAAAAAAAGATGAGAACTCCTTTATCTTTTCTTCAACAGACTCTTGATGGAAAACAAGAATCTGAAAGGTTCGCTTATCCCCATAAATCGATTTGAAAGGAAGAATGATGAATTTTATGTTCTCATTTTCGAGTAAACTCAAGGCACTGTAAAAATTACTCAAACTGGCTTCGACAGCTTTTTCATCTAAAAACTCTTGGCTTAAGGTATCGATCTGAAAATCAAATTGTAAGACAGTGCTCATTGGCTTGAGACCACTTGCAACGGTGTAAAGACCTTCATTTTCAAGTATTTCCTTAGCCAGCGAATCCGCAAGAGCCAATTTTGGAACCTGAGCGAAGGAGTTACTTAAAAAAAGTAAAAATGCAATCGACAGAACTAATTGCTTATATCGAGACATCATCTGCAAAGTCAATTGAATCTTCATCATGCAAATTCCTTTCTTCTAAAAATATATTCCTGACTTTTTTTCTTTATTTAATGCATTGATTACAAGCCTTTTTGCCAGTTCCAACTGTCACGCATGGAATCGGCAAGCGAGTATTTTGGATACCAGCCAAGTACCTCATTGATTTTTTGGGTATCAGCCCAGATTTTCACCACATCACCAGGTCTTCTAGGACCGATTTCATAGTTCAGCTTGACTTTGGTAACTTCTTCAAAAGTTTTGATGACCTGCAAGACAGTGTCTCCCTTCCCAGTACCCACATTGAACACGTCATAAAAATTGTTCTCTTTTTCATCCAGGTAAGCCAAGGCTTTGACATGGGCATCGGCAAGATCCATCACATGAATAAAGTCTCTTACACAGGAGCCATCAGCCGTATCATAATCATCTCCAAAAACGGTCAGTTTTTCTCGAATCCCGGCTGCTGTTTGCGTCACGAACGGGACAAGATTATTAGGCTTCCCTTGAGGAAGTTCGCCTATTTTCCCGCTTGGATGAGCTCCCACAGGATTGAAATAGCGGAGAGATATGACTCGAATACCAGGCTTGCTTTTCACAAAATCTACCAACATATCCTCACAAATTTTTTTAGTATTCCCGTAAGGACTTTCGGCATCCTTTCGAGGAGTAGCTTCTGTGACAGGAAGGACGTCTGGCTGTCCATACACAGTGCAGGAGGAGGAAAAGACCAAATCCTGGATTTGATGATCCCGCATAAATTCCATAATCTCTATGAGCGAAACCAAATTGTTTCTGTAGTATTTTAAGGGGAGTTCTGTGCTTTCACCCACTGCTTTGAAAGCTGCAAAATGAATCACCCCACTAAGCTGATGGTCTTTTGCCACCTGATCCAGAAGACTCCTATCTGCACAATCTCCTTGATAGCAGGTAATTGCTTTACCGGTAATTTCTTCCAGTCTGTCCAAAACTTTTTCCTGAGAATTGGAGAAATCATCAATGATGATAGGCTCGAATCCTGAATTGATCAACTCTACTGCTGTATGAGAGCCAATATATCCAGCTCCACCAGTAATTAAAATTTTCTTCATTTTTCAAAAATTGCTTAACAAAAGTATCAAATACTAAGAGAAAGCATGGATAAAAATGTAATTATTGAATCAAAGTAAATGACCCACGAATTTGATCCGTCTGAAGGCCCGACTCTAAAGCATATTCATAATTGAGATAGTAGGTATACACTCCTGCAGGCATGGATTCACCTTTGAATAGCCCATTCCAACCTTCGACGCCGGAATACAGTAATTGTCCCCACCGATCAAAAATTAACAGTTCGTAAGAGATACTGCAGTTGGAAACTGGCTGGTATGGACCATCTTGTGGATCAAAACCTGTTGGCATGCGGACTGCCGGGCGAGCATCTGGAACAACACCTACCCCGCTGACTTCACAGCCATTTGAATCTATCACCCTGACGCCATACTCTCCCGATGAGAGCGACTCGAGAATATCTGAATTCCCACCTTGTTCCCAAATTATCTGATAAGGGGCTGTTCCTCCTGTGGGAATCACTCTGATAGCCCCATCTACCCCACCGGGACATCCCGGGCTAAGTTGTTCAAAACTGATTTCCAAAGCTTCTGGAGCCTCCATTATTCCTTGAACAGGGAAGGTACAGCCATTATCATCCTGGACAAGTAAATTGAATTCTCCTTCAGAAATCCCAGAAACAGTTAAAACACCAGAATTCCATTCGCTTTGATTTCCTAAAGCAGTAAAAGGAGCCGTCCCTCCTATCATTTCCAAAATGACCTGTCCGTCACCACTGGCCTTACATAATGGCCTATTTTGGGTAATGGAAAGTATTTCTATGGGAGCTGGATCCTGAATTTCAACTTCAAAAGGGAAATCGCCACAACCTTGTAAATCCCGGACTAAAACCTGATAAACTCCCGCCACTAAGTCTTCAGCTATGGGCTCATTAAGATTCGGATCATGAGACCACTCAAAAGCAAAAAGGCCTGATCCTCCAGAAATATTCAGTTCGATTTGACCATTCTGGTCTCCTGGACAGGAGGGACTAATTGCCGAACCAAGCTCCACCGATAACTCAGGAAATTGATCCACAGTCAACACCTCAGATGTCCCAAAGCATGTACCTCCACCCGGCAGTCGCTCCTCGTAAAACAAAGTTCTAGTCGGAGCATTTGGATCCCATTCTACTTGAATAGACTCCGAAATAGTATTACCAATGATGCTACCTCCAGTAATAAACCATTCGTACTCTTTTCCTGCTTGTGGAAAAGGAACCACATAATCAAAAGGTCCGGTATTGGTTCCACATAGTCCTAATTGCCCTTCCGGTAAATCAGGTGTAATGGATTCGTCCAAAGTTATTTCCAGCTCTAAAGTTGGTCCTTGACAACCATTTTCTCCCACAGGTATTGCTCGAACATAGGCATCAGGGTTGGCAACACCCCAATCAACTACTATTTCCAGATCATTTACTTCAGTGTAGGTACCACCTTCTACCTCCCAAATCACATCAAAAACGCCTACTTCATCTTCCAAAAAGTAGCGCACACCCGCCGTCTCTGGACAAAGAGAAATGGGACCGGAGAGCTCTGCTCCAATATCTTCCACAGTCACCTCAAAATTGAATTCTGTTTCACTGCCGCAAGAGCCATCTCCTGTGGATGCAAAAACAGTTATTTCATAATCTCCTGGCTCGGTGAAGGTATGATTGACGGCTTTTCCATCCTTCAAACCTGAATCATCTCCAAAGTCCCAGGAAAAATCAACAAAGCGGGAATCGTCCGGGAATATTTCCCATAAACCCTCTTGATCCAAGCAAGCCACCCGATCTCCCACCACTTCAAAATCATAGGTGGTTTCGGTTTCAAACTGTACATTTTCCAAACTAGCCCCTATCGCAAAACCATAGGACTCAATCGATCCGGAGCCATAAACATATCCAATGAAGCCCTCTGGATTTGAAAGCGTATTCACCCCAAAAGGAACTTTGATTCGGGCATAGGAAAAACCGCTATTTAAAACTGGTTGAAATTGATTTCCTACAGCTTGCCCGTTTAAAATGGTTTGATTGACGGCATCGCTTTCTACAAGAATCGTAACGAAATGCTCAATATCTTGATTAAAGCCACCAATTAACTTTCCGGTGGAAAAGGTAATGCTTTCTAGCTGCTGCGAATTGGGACTAAGAAGAAAAAGCGTTGGATCTCCCAAAGGAGCTACCCCAAACTCATTACAAGCCCCACTTTTTGCAATTACAGCAACCGAGCTGGGCTTTGATGTTTCGATCAGAGCCAATTCATCCTTGCCAAACTCAAAACGGGTAAACTCACGTGCATCAAGGGTAGCTCTTAATACGCCGTTCACACGAATTTCTGTGTCATCCTCAGAAGCCAAAACTTTGACAATTTCTCCCGAAGTCCGACCTGCTAAAGGAACGTGGATATACTCTTTGCCCCAACTTTCGAGTGGGTAAGCTTGCTGAAAAATATGATCTCCACTGGTACCACAATCTCCTGCGCTAGAGGTCTTATTTCCTCCAAATACTGCCAAAAGCTTGCAGGAATCTGAGCTGGCATTGAGTACTCGAACACGAGACCCGGTCAGATCTCCGTTGGCTTTGATTTGATAGCTTTCGCCTGCATTCAGGGTGAATTGAATGGGTGCTCCTGCTGGAATAGTATTGACAGTTGGGGCTGTAGGAATTACTTCAACTTGTGTATCATTCTCGATGGCTACCACCAGAAGAGTGCTTTCGAAATTTTGATTACTTCCGGGATCCAAACTCGGATCAACTACATCAAAGTGCGCCATGACCAAATACTCGCTGCTGAGAGCGGTAGTTGGTAAAATAACTGTTCCGTCTGTACTGTATTCTCGTCCATTGATGGCATGTACAGTCAAATCTCCTGAACTAGTAACTTTAAACTGTTTGAAATCTACAGCTCCACTTCCCCGGTGAATAACTCCTTCCCCATCTCCGTCAAATTCGCGAATAAGTTGCTCCCCAGGCTCTAAGTCAAAAGTAATGCTTTGGCGGGGAGTCTGAATAGTTCCGGCTGCTTCCTCTACCGCTGTAATGATTACGACTACACGATCAGGCTGAGAGTTCCGACGATTATTATCCATGAAGCCGATGTAAAACTCCCGACCGATGGTACTGATTTGGGCATGGGCTAAAAATGGCAAAAGCATAAGCAACAAGGCTATCAACCTTTTACCTACACTCATCTTACTCTCCCACACTCGTCTAATCATAGTCAAATTTACCTAACCAAAAGGAAACCACCACGCTTTTCAAGTGTTTGGATTTGATCTTCAAGAGGGAATAAATAGCGTGCCAAATAGGAGTAATTTCCGGTAGGAGCTTCTTGCCCATTTTCAAGAAAACCATCCCAACCTGTAGACCCTTGATACACTAATTGCCCCCAGCGATTATAGATCCACAGCTCGTAATCTACCTCGCAATTAGAAACACCTTCGAAAACAGAACCATCGCCCGGATTATACCCGGTTGGCATCCTTACCTGCGGGGCAGTCTCTACCACCTCTCCATTCCCCAAACTGACACAACCTTGACTATCGATCACAGATACATTATAGGTTCCTTTTGAGAGACCTGTCAGTAGTTCTCCACTCCCTTGACCGTCCCAGTCATACACATATGGGGCCTGGCCTCCAGCCGGGAAGGCAAATAGTTCTCCATTGCTCCCACCCGGGCAGGCAGGCTTTTCCAGCCTTACCTCCACCTCTAGCGCAGGTGGGGAGGTGATTTCAAAGGAAATGGGTAAGACGCAACCATTTGCATCTACAACTTCCCATTCATAAAGTCCTTGTGGTAAATCATTCAATTGAAGATTTCCTGAAAAAGTATTTACCCCTTCATAATCAATAGTATATGGGGATACACCTCCGGTAATACTTAAAGAAATTGAGCCATCAGGTTTTCCAAAGCAAGAAACACCTACGGGGTTTTGAGATTGAAGCTCAAGAGGTAAAGGCTCAACTATTTCAATATTTTCGATTAATCTTTCACAGCCTAGTTGATCGGTGATCTTCACCGTGTAGGTACCAACTGATAAATTGCCTGCCCGCTCCTGTTTTAGATTGCCGTCATGGGACCATTCAATTTCATAGGGCCCTACTCCTCCTTGGATTTCGAGGTCAATAGCCCCTGTTTCAAAACCCGAACAACTCACCGGAATAAGCTCTTCGATTGAAACCAAAAATTCAGATTCAACTCGCACATCAAAGGTTCCTGATTCACCCTCGCAAAGGGAATCAATTAAACTTCGAACAGTATATGAAACCTCACCTGTGATATCCGGTTGATCCCAGCTTACCTCAATTTCAGGACTTCCTTGCCCACTGATGATTTGACCTCCCGTCACGGTCCAAGTGTAAGACCTTCCTGTGGGTCCGTTTGGTACGGTGTAGGTTTGTAAAGCAGCAGGATCAAAACAAACCTGCTCTGGTCCTTCAGGTAGTATCGCGTCTATTCGTTGATTGATTACAACAGGGTATGTAATTGGCTCTCCGGGACAGCCATTAAGAGAAATAGGCGTCACTGTTAGGCTTGCATTATCATTAGCCACACCCCATCTGATGACAGCAGAAAGATCATTGATTTCCGTCAACTCTCCCCCATCGACTTCAAACTCAACCCTTTCTACATTTTCAAAGTTTTCAAAGGTGTAAAGCAGCTCCTCCACTTCTGGGCAGGCCGATTCAGAACCGACTACCTCTCCGGAGGAATCCAATACTGTCACAGTGAAGGTTACTTCCTCTTGTTGATCACAGGAATTAGGACTCAAAGCTGCCAAAACAGTCACTTCATACTCACCAGACTGGGTAAAAGTATGATTTACCTCTTGCCCCTCTTGTAAGGTACTACCATCTCCAAAGTCCCAAACAAAATAGCTGAAATCAGGATTTTCAGAGTTGATGATCCAATCTCCAGGTTGATTCAGACAAGCCACATTATCTCCTGAGACATCAAATTCGTAATTCGCCTGAGTTTCGAAGTTGAGATTATCCAAAGCTGCACCTGCCGCATATCCATAAGACTCCAACTCACCAAAACCATAGGCATATGCAGCAAATCCATCAGGATTCGTCAGGCGATGTACTCCTTGTGAGATATTGATTCTAGCATACAAAAAATTAGGATCACCTGGCAAGGGAAAAAACCTTCCACCTACATTTTGTCCATCTAAAATGGTACCATCTTGGGTTCCGGCTCGGACCACCACATTTACATAATGATTCACAATGGAAGGCAAGTCCAAAGAGATGAATGTCAATTGCTTCAAAAATTGCTCGCTGGGGCTATAGGTAATCATAAATGGATCTCCCGTAGTCGATCCAGGTGCAGTCGGTTCATTACAGGCTTGGCTTTTTGAAAAAACCGAAACTGATGCAGGCTTGCTTGTTTCTATTTTGCCATGCTCATTGATACCAAATTCAAGCGGCAGCCATTCTCCTTGGTCAATAGTCCCTTCCAAGGCCCCATTTACTCGTACTTCTGTTCCATCTTCAGCAGCTAGAACTTTGACTAGCTCACCTGAAGTCCGGCCTGATAGGGCTACATGCACAAAGGAACTACCCCAGGTATTGACAGGATAAGCCTGCTGAAAGAGGTGATCATTTGCTTCCCCACAATTCCCAACTGAAGTCCATTTATTTCCACCAAATACAGCGATCTTTTTACATTCATTGGCATCGGCACCGATCACTCGTACCCGAGAACCCGTCAAATCAGCTTTTGCTTTAAGCTGATAGCTTTGTCCACGATTTAGCCGGATGGTATAGGGAGCTCCAGCAGGGCCACCTCCAATATTGCCGACAGAAGGGGTAATTTCTACTTCCGTGTCATTTTCTGTAGCAATGACCAAAAGCGTACTTTCATCATTGATATTTCCGTTGAAATTTACATTGGCAGTTAGTGTTTCATAGTGGGAGGTGATAAAATAATCTGTACCCAAGGCTGAAACTGGTAAAATAACTGTTCCATCCGCACTTCGAAAACGTTCATTGTAGGCATGGACTGCAATTTTTCCTGTGCTGGAAATATAAATCCCCTTATTCTGAGTGACAGCTGAACTACGATGGAGTAAATCCAAATCCTCCGAAGGAACCCGAAGTGTGTATTGTTGCCCTGCATTCAAAGAGAAATTGGCCGTCCTGCCAAGATATTCAATGCTACCATCCGCATCTTCATTAGCTGTGATGATCAGTACTGCAAAATCCGGCGCACCCGAACCTCCATTACTCGGTGGGATCCTGTTATTATCCATAAAGCCTACCCAAAACTCCGTTCCAACTGTGGAAACCTGAGCTTTTACAGCATAAGACACAGAAAAAATTAAAAGAAATATAGTGAGTTGGTAAAGTCTTCCCATCCGGCTTCAGCAGCATAAATTCCCGATCAATATAAGCATAGAGACTGAAAAATGTTATCTGCTTCTTGTAAGCACTGAAATGGATTGATTAGCGGAGGAGAATAAATAGTCAAGGAAATAATTATTCCTATCTTTGCGCCTTCAAAAAAACACAACTAGTACCATGATTTCTGTAGATAATCTTTCCCTCAAATTTGGAAAACGAACCCTCTTCGAAGATGTAAATCTGAAATTTACACCTGGTAACTGCTATGGGGTCATCGGAGCCAATGGAGCCGGGAAATCCACTTTTTTGAAAATCCTTTCCGGTGAAATCGACAGTACCTCAGGAAGTATTCATATCACCCCCGGCCAACGGATGGCTGTTTTGAAGCAAAATCACTTCGAATTCGATGAGATAGAGGTACTGAAGACCGTGTTGATGGGTCACAAAAAACTTTACTCCATCATGGAGGAGAAAGATGCGATCTACATGAAGCCAGACTTTTCGGAAGAAGATGGCATTCGCGCATCAGAGCTCGAAGCCGAATTTGCGGAAATGGATGGTTGGAATGCAGAATCTGATGCCGCAGCACTACTTTCTGGTCTAGGCATATCTGAAGACATACATTATCAGCCTATGAAAGCACTGGCTGGTAATCAAAAAGTTCGGGTATTGCTCGCACAAGCCCTTTTCGGCAATCCAGATATCCTGATTCTTGATGAACCTACCAACGACTTGGATGCAGAAACCATCGGTTGGTTGGAAGACTTCTTGATCAATTTTAAGAACCTGGTCATTGTCGTGTCTCACGACCGACACTTTCTGGATGAGGTCTCAACGCACATCGTAGATATTGATTTTGGTAAGATTAAAATCTTCTCAGGAAACTATACTTTCTGGTACGAATCGTCCCAGCTTGCACTCAAGCAACGATCTGATCAAAACAAAAAAGCGGAGGAAAAACGAAAGGAACTTCAGGAATTTATCGCAAGATTCTCTGCGAATGTGGCCAAGTCCAAGCAGGCAACCGCAAGAAAAAAGATGCTTGAAAAACTGAACGTGGATGACATTGAGCCAAGTTCTAGAAAATACCCTGGCATCATTTTCAAGCCAGAGCGTGAAGCTGGAGACCAGATTTTCATGTCTGAAGGTTTAGAGCTAGTGGAAGATGGAACAACCTATTTCACAGATGTAAATCTAATGGTGGACAAAGGCGATAAAATCGCTTTCATCTCCAAAACTAAGCAGGCGGTCAACAAATTCTTTGAGACCATCATGGAAGAGCAAAAGCCCACGAAAGGAACTTTCAAATGGGGAGTTACCATCAACAAGGCTTACTTACCAAATGAAAATTCCAAGTATTTCAACTCAGACCTGAACCTCATCGACTGGCTGCGGCAATATTCTAGCAATCAGGAAGAAGCTTATGTCAGAACCTTTTTAGGGCGAATGCTTTTCACAGGTGAAGAGACTTTGAAGAAATGTACAGTACTCTCGGGAGGTGAAAAAGTCCGCTGCATGATTTCCAAAATGATGCTTCAAAATCCAAACTTCCTGGTTTTGGATGAACCTACCAATCACCTTGACCTAGAATCCATCACTGCATTTAACAATGCCGTGGTTGAATTTCCCGGTACGGTCTTCATCTCCTCCTATGACCATGCATTTGTGCAGTCCACGGTCAACAGAGTAGTTGAATTCACTCCAAATGGTGTGATTGACAGACGGACTAGCTATGATGATTACTTGGAAAGTGAGGAAATAAAAGCCTTACGGGAAAAGATGTACGCTAAAGGCTAGTCGGGTTGCTACTGACGGCCATCATCGTTTATTTGGCAATCACCGTGGGGATCGGGATTTGGTCCTCACGGCTTGTCAAAAACTCAGGAGATTTTGTCCTAGCAGGCAGATCTCTTCCTCTTTTTCTATCTGCATCCGCCTTGTTTGCCACTTGGTTTGGGTCAGAAACAATTTTTGGAGCATCCTCGGTCTACCTAGAAGAAGGACTTCTTGGCGTAATCGAAGATCCTTTTGGAGGAGCTCTCTGCTTGATTCTTTTTGGAGCTTTTTACTTGAAGCCCATGTATCGAATGAATGTCCTGACCATAGGGGATGTATTTGGAAGAATCTTCGGGAGAAAAGTAGAACTGACAGCATCCATTTTTATGATTCCGGCATATTTCGGATATGTTGCTGCTCAATTGGTCGCTTTGAGTTTGGTTTTAGGAGCGGTTACCGACCTTAGCTTATTGGAGGGAATCTTAATAGCAGCTGGAGTAGTAGTCCTTTACACCTTTCTTGGAGGAATGTGGGCCATCTCCATCACTGATTTTATTCAGACCACAGTCATTGTCATTGGTTTACTTTGGGTGGCAATTATGGTAGCAAAGCAAGCAGGGGGATTTACAGCTGTTATCGATCAAGCGCCTGAAGGTAGCTTTCGATTCATCCCTGATGCCAATCCTACTGCTTGGCTCAATTACCTAGGAGCTTGGATGGTTTTGGGCTTAGGTTCCATACCCAGCCAGGATATCTATCAGCGGGTGATGTCTGCCAAAAGTCAAAAAGTAGCAGTACAGTCCACCTATTTGGCCGGGATATTTTATTTATCGTTTGGTTTGCTCCCATTGTTTATTGCCTTGGGTGCTCGTGTGCTTTATCCCGAATTATCCCTAGACAATAATCAAATGCTACTACCGAGAATGATTCTCGAGCACGGCGGATTACCCATCCAAATTGTCTTTTTCGGAGCCCTTATTTCGGCCATTATGAGTACGACTAGTTCCGGGCTGCTCGCTCCTTCCGCTATCATTTCAGAAAATATCATAAAACCCTATTTTGGACAAAATTTATCAGACAAGCACTTCCTTTGGATTCTAAGGATCAATGTAGTTTTGGTGGCAATCATCGCTACCATCATGGCTAGTTGGAAATCAAACATTTACGATCTGGTTGCTGGAGCTTCTATTTTGATGTTGGTTTCGCTGTTTGTACCGCTTACGGCTGGCTTTTATTGGAAAAAAGCCTCTCGAGGCGGAGCATTCTTGTCCATGATTGCAGGAATGCTTACTTACCTTTTCATGAATTTCATTCCTTCCGATGTAGCCGCCCATCTATTTGGGTTGGCAGGCAGTATTTTGGGAATGGTCATCGGAAGTTTTCTATTTCCCAAATCAAAAAATCAATCCCATGAACTATCCTAAAATCATCCTGAAAAAAGGAAAAGAAATCTCTCTTAAAAGAAGGCATCATTGGGTATTCTCAGGTGCTATTGCCGAGCAAGAAAGCGATCTAGAAAACGGTGCGCTTGTCAGTGTCTATTCAAGAGGAGGAGAATTTTTAGGAATCGGACACTTTTCCAATGGTTCTATCATGGTGAGGATGATTTCCTTCGAAAAGTCGGAAATCGATCAGAATTTTTGGGATGAAAAAATACAGTCCGCTTTTCAACTTCGAAACAGTTTGGGATTGACTGAAAGCAACCAGACCAATGTATACCGTTTGATTCACGGGGAAGGTGATTTATTACCCGGCTTGATTATAGACTTTTACAATGGCACAGCCGTGATCCAATGTCATCAAATTGGGATGCACCAGCATCTGGAAAACATCAGCAAGGCACTCCAAAATTGCTATGGAGAAAATCTGAAAGCTATTTTCGATAAGAGCTCCGAAACGCTGCCCAAGCATTTTGGAATCAATGAAAATAATTGGGTTTTTGGTAGCCCGGAAACAGATTTGGTTCAAGAATATGGAGCCACCTACCGCATTGATTGGGACAAAGGCCAGAAAACAGGCTTTTTCATCGATCAGCGAGAAAACAGAAAACTTTTGGCGGATTATTCCAAGGGGAAGAAAGTCCTTAATACCTTCTGTTATTCCGGTGGATTTTCAGTTTTGGCTCTTCTAGAAGGTGCAGAAGAAGTTCATTCGGTAGATATTTCGGCCAAAGCCATCGAGCTCACAAAAGAAAACATCAAGCTCAATCCTGAGATCAAAGGCAAGCACGAATCCAAAGTGGCTGATGTGGTCAAATACATCCGTGAAATAGGAGATGATTATGATATCATCGTTTTGGATCCTCCGGCTTTTGCCAAAAACATCAAAGCCCGTCATAATGCGGTACAGGCCTACAAGCGACTGAATGCAGAAGCTCTCAAACGAATAAAAAAAGGGGGAATTCTATTTACTTTTTCATGCTCTCAGGTAGTAGACAAAAACCTTTTTGCGCATACAGTCACAGCAGCGGCCATGGAAACTGGCAGGAGAACTCGAATACTTCATCAGCTTTCCCAACCTGCAGATCATCCGATCAATATTTTCCACCCTGAGACAGAGTACCTCAAAGGCCTAGTGCTATTTGTCGACTAATTTTCGGTCTTTTTGGAAACCTTTTTCCATTTTCAGCTATTTTCACACAAACAAATCGAACTATGTACACAGGATTACAACATGCACACTCCGGACTGGCTTACCTAGTGCTCATCGCACTGATAGTCGTGATCTTCTTAATGCTTATCGGCTCACTCAGTGGACGTGAGTTTACAGAAAAAGACCGAAAAATAGCATTGATTGCTTTCATCCTTTCCCATGTCCAATTACTCCTTGGCTTGATTCTTTACTTTGTGAGTCCTGTAGGACTATCGCTTCTACAAGGCGGAGGAGCAATGTCTGACCCTGCTGCCAGATTGACGGCTTTGGAGCATCCACTTATCAACATCGTGGCGATTGTGCTAATTACTATCGGCTACAGCCGTGCTAAAAAGGCTCAAACATCCCGAGCAAAATTCAGAAGTATTTACATGCTTTACGCCGTGGGTTTGGTGCTTATTCTCAGCAGAATACCTTGGGGCGCTTGGTTGGGATAGTTTTTATTTATTAAAAATTAAAGTCAAAAAAACCCGCTGGAATTAAGTTTCCAGCGGGTTTTTTGATTATTCGTATCGAAGTGATTCGATTGGATCCAGTTTACTTGCTTTGAAAGCGGGGAAATATCCCGAGAGCAAGCCAACCACCACACAAATCACGAATGCCACAAACATCCAAAGCCAAGGAACCAAGAAGCCTCCTGGACCAATGAAATTGGCGATGACATTTCCGATGGTAATTCCTAGTAAAACGCCTACCACTCCACCAAAAAGGCAAATCACAATTGCCTCGATCAAAAACTGCTGACGGATCCGAAGTGGAGTTGCGCCCAAAGCTTTGCGGATTCCAATTTCACGAGTTCGCTCGGTAACTGAAACGAGCATAATATTCATTAGACCAATTGATGCACCCAAAAGCGTGATAAACCCGATTCCAAAACCTCCAATTCGCAAGTAACCTGCTACTTCCTCCAAGCTCTCAGCCACAGATTCACTTTTTGTAAGTTCAAAAGAATCCTCTTCAGTTACTCTGTCTTGACGGATTTTTCGCATAATTCCAATCGCCTGACCCATTTCATACTCCAATCTATCAGGTCCAGAAGCCACGGAAGTAGCCTGATATCGGAAGGTACCACGTTGATCCAGTCGAGAAGCATTTTCCACAGGAATCAATATCTGACGATCAGCTCCTTGATCATTTCCTACCCCTCCTTGCTCTTCCAGTACGCCAATCACGGTATAAGGTCGGCCATAGACGGTTATCTTTTCATTGACTGGATTCTCGTTAGACTCAAATAGTATTTCTTTGATCTCCTTTCCAATGATGCAGACATTGTTTCCATAGCGGATCTCGACATTTGAAAAGTTTCGTCCTGCGTCCAACTTAATGGCTTTGATAGAAAGGTAATTATCATCGGCTCCTACTACGCGAACATTTGGATCAGACTTTTTAGAGTCCCTTTTAACCTCAGCAGAACCCGACACTCGGGTGAAAACTGTGGAAATCCCATAGGCAGAATATTCATTCTTGAACTCCATGAATTCCTTGTAGGTGATGATCGGATAGGTCTTCTCCTTCTCCCCCTCTTGAATGGCTCTACCACCGGAAAACCCCCTATTTCGCAGGTCAAACGTATTGGCACCCAATCCCGAAAAACTCTCGGCAATCTGTGCTTTGATTCCGTCAATGGCTGTCAACATTCCAACCAAGGAAGAAATCCCAATGGCAATGATGGCACCAGTCAAAATTGTCCGCAGGATATTCACCTGCACTGACTTGGTCGCCTCACGCATATTTTCGATCAAATTCATATTCTGTCCGCTTTTAGAACAATTTTTTTATTCAAAATTTATTTCTGCCAATAAGTATAAGCATTTCACGAAGATACTTCCTAAAATATTGCTTAATGCATTCGATCACCTCGAAGCTCCATATTTTTCATTACCTCAGCCTCAAATTCAAGCCATTCCTTCCAACGCTTGTTTACTTTTTCGGGATCTTGGTATTTTCTGGCTAAATCAATAAAGGTCACATAATGGCCGGCCTCCGAGATCATCAATTCATAGTAAAATTTCCGAAGCTCCTCATCCTCAATATTTTTGGACAGAAGCTTGAATCGTTCACAGCTTCTTGCCTCAATGAGGGCATTCATGAGTAATCCTTCTGTCAACTGATCTTTTCTGCTCCCTCCTTTGCGAACGAAGTCATAAAGCTTCGCCACATATTCATCTTTTCGTTGCTTCCCAAATCGCATACCTCTTTTGCGAAGTTGCTCCATGACCCGCTCAAAATGTCCCCACTCCTCCGCTACGATTGGAGTCAACGTATCAACCAATTCATCCAAATCATTGTATCGGATGATCAAGGAAATGCAGGAGGAAGCCGCTTTTTGCTCGCAATAAGCATGATCGACCAAAATATCTTCAATCTGCATCTCCGCTATTCCCACCCATCGGGGATCTGTAGGTAGCTGGAGATTCAGCATTTTTTCTTTCGTACTTTCTTGCCAACTCATCAGTCAACCAATCTTTTTCTTCAAACGTCTTTAAATCAAACAGCAATTCATCCATCAGGTTCAGGACACCATCAATCGAATAAATACCAGGTTATTCCCAAATCAATAAAGGATCGAATTCCAGTGTAGTCAGGCGTTACAAAATACCCATCTCGACTCATCATCCCCGAATTCAAATGATTGTATTTCAGCAAAACTCGAGTTCTGTTGATTCGGAAATTCAAAAACACGTCAACCACTGGATAGGCATACACATCAAAGGTGTTTTGGAGGTAGAACTGCTGATGGGATGGCCAATAGGCATCCGCAAAATAAGAAGAGTGATAGCGAATATCCAATCCAAATTGCAGGAATACATTTTCGTCAAATGCAGGACTATCGAAGTAAAAACGGGTATTTGCAAATAACTCAGGAATTCGAAATGCATCAGCTGCCCCTCCGGATACACTTGTGAAAATCACCTCCGCATCCCATTGGAATTTTTTACCAACCCGAATAGCAGATTTCACGCTGGGCATAAGCATAAACGCTTCTGCATCTGCTTGAACAGGCAATCTGTTTTCATCAAAAAAGATGTAGTTATTTACTCGGTTGATAGTCAAGCCCGGTCTTATTTTAGCTTTGCCGATATCTAGTTTAAGTGTCCCGGTGACTTGATCCACGCCAACATTGTCGAAATCATTGTCCCAGTTGAAGTGATTACCGGCATATCGCTGCTGCATGGAACTGGGTTTGTAAAGCGCCTTGGTATATTCCACATCCAGCCATGGAGATTGAAAAACTCCATGAATCCGAAACGCGCCCGGAAGTAGGTATTCCCCATCTGCACTAAAAGACCACTTTTCGGAAAGTTTCCCAATAAGCTGCCCGCCGATAAATACTTCATTGAAGGTATTGTCGCTTTCGAAAGCAGGGTTTTGCATTCTACCATTTCGGAGCTTTGCATAGGCATTGTAAAAAAAGCCTCCGAAGGTTCCTTTTAATCCAAATTCATTTTTCCACTCTGAAAAATCATGGATATTTCTCGTGGTGTCGGGCTCCAGCAATCTTGTAGAAGGATAAAAAAGGGAGTCAGTCGAATTCAGCAAGGCATCAAACCTGATATCCTGACTCTTTCTGTCGAAAACGTGATAGATCTGAAGGCCATCCCTCACTTTATACTCGTGATAGAAATGGTAATCCTGTCTTAGGTCTCTCGCTTGGGAGTTTCGCAACCAAACTTTGGCATCTTCATAGGTGAAGTAAACTGAGGTAGAGTCCTCTTCAGGAGGGATAATTCCACCAATCTCGTTCACTACGTGCTTCATCCTTGAGAAATTCCCCAGGAGCCAATATCGGCCATTTTCAGATCGATAATTGGTGTGCAGCGAATAGGATGTCTGCTCCACCATATTGTCATCCCTGGCGATTGGGTTTAGTGTTTTTCGGGACCGAATTGTATGGAATTCAAATCCAATATTCCATCGCGGATTCACATTGCGGGCAAACTCCAAATCCAACATATTTCGATTACCTCCACCAAAAAAAGCTGACATATTGGTAAAAGGAGACTTGGTATCGAAGTACTTTCTGGTTTCGGGATTGTGATAGTAGATGTCGTACGCGTGAAATCCAGATCGAGTACCAATTTGATCAGGTATTTCATAAAAAATAGGCTGGGCAGCGGAGCCGATATTTCCCAGGTCCTGATATTTCCACCCCCCTTTTGCACGAGGGTCATAATTATGAAAATTGGTCAATGAAGTATCTTGGGGATAAAGCGTCAAACTGTTTCGCTTGATATCTTTTTCATAGAAAAATAAGGCAGTGGTAGGCCCAAAAACCATCCGGGTACTATCGTCCAAAAGAGTTCTCCTGCCCGTTTGCTCCTCTCCTTCAACTTCTCCCTGCTGCAAAGCTTCCTGCTGCACTCGCTGATTTGGGTTTTGAACTTGCCGTCCATTTTGGGGAATAGGGCGCTGCGCAAAGGAATGCTGAATCAATCCTAAAAAAAAGAATATAAATACTGCGAGTATGGATTTATTCACCTTTGTGGTCTTTTCCAAAGACTTTTTGTTGGATTAGTTGTAATAGCGCTGTCGCTTCCTCTTGCTCAAACTGGGCCTCAATTGGTAGGACAAAAATCGGAATTTCTCCCAAAAATCCTTTCTTAAGCTGTGATTTAACTTTTACCCCATCTTTCTCTGTCGTCAAAAAGACCAAATTCTTGCTTCCATGAGCTGCTGCCTTTTGCTTGAGCAACTCATAATCCTTTTCAGAATAAGCATGATGATCTGGAAAATCTACCACATCCAACACTTGATAATTCTTCTCACAATAAGCCCTCAGCGCACTGGAATCGGCCAAACCACTGAAAAGAATCACACGTGGGGAAAAAGCCTCTTGATGGATTAAAGCTAGAGGCTTTCCATAATCGATGGAAGAAAAGAATACCGGTGTAGTATCACCCGAATAAGAATGAATTTGTCTTTTCATCTTGTCTTTTTGCTGAAAAGTTCTAGAGCTTGGACATTTCGTCACAACTATCACATCGGCTCTTTTTGCACCATAGCGGCTTTCCCGAAGTCTCCCTACTGGTAGGAGAAAATCCTTAAAGAAAGGATCATTCCAGGTAGTCAAAAGAATATAAGCCTGCGCCCGGATAGCCCTATGCTGAAAGGCGTCATCCAGGATCAATAAGTTTGGTGGCCTGGACTCTTTCAAAATTTCATCTACCCCCAAAACACGATTCTCAGAGACAAAAACCTGAATACCTTGTCCATACTTTTGGTGAATTTGATAGGGTTCATCACCTACTTCTGCCACTTTTGAGTCTGAGTTGACTTTTCGAAAACCTTTTGTTACTCTTCCATAACCTCTTGACAAGGTGGCTACAGCATGATCGGAGCGAAAGCTTCGAATCAGAAATTCCACCATGGGAGTTTTGCCGGTCCCTCCCACTCTTAGGTTACCGACCACAACAGCAGGAATCTTGGAATCAGTGCTCTTGAAAAGACCCCAGTCATAAAACGCATTGCGAAGACGGGTGATGCCATCGTAGAGAACAGAAAAAGGAAACAATAGAAAAAGCAACCCTCGCATCTAGAAGAATTCTTATTTTTGATCAAAGAAACAAAAAACCATGGAATACAAAATCCGAGACATCATTTCATTTTTAGATCAACTTGCACCTCCTGCCTACCAAGAGTCCTACGACAATGCAAGGCTGATAGCAGGAGACCCAAATCAGCCTGTAAAAGGCATACTTTGTTCTTTGGATTGTACTGAGGAGGTAGTAGACGAGGCTATCCAACTCGGAGTTAATTTGGTGGTGGCCCATCATCCGATTGTCTTCAAAGGTCTGAAAAGCCTCACAGGAAAAAACTACGTGGAGCGAACTGTCATCAAAGCAATCAAAAACGATGTCGCGATTTTCGCCATTCATACCAATCTTGACCATGTCGCTCATGGAGTAAACAAGCGGATCGCAGATCGTCTTTCACTTCTCAATCCCAAGATTCTTCAGCCCAAAAAAGGCATATTAAGCAAGCTTACTTTTTTTGTGCCAGAAGATGCAAAAAACCAAGTGCTAGACGCTGTCTACCAAACCGGTGCAGGACAAATCGGGGAATACAAAAACTGTTCTTTTCAAGTCAATGGAATGGGAACTTTTACTCCATCCGATGCAGCCAATCCATACTCAGGAAAAGCCGGGGTTCCGTCCTACGAAGCAGAAGTGCGAGCGGAAGTAATTTTACCCAAATATTTGAGCCAAAAGGTAGTTTCTGCTATGAAAAAAAGCCACCCTTATGAAGAAGTGGCCTTCTACCTTCAAGATCTTGAAAACGAAAATCAGGAGGTAGGTGCTGGAATGATAGGGGAATTGGAATCGCCGATGGATGAGCTAGACTTTTTGGACTATCTCAAAGAGCGAATGAACCTTCAGGTAGTGAGACACACGGCACTTCGCTGGAAACCTATCAAAAAAGTAGCTGTTTGTGGCGGGGCAGGAATATTCCTTTTGGGCGATGCTAAAAGACAAGGCGCGGATGCTTTTGTGACGGCAGACGTTAAATACCATGAGTTTTTTGATGCCGAGGGCCAGCTTATGCTTTGCGATATCGGGCACTATGAAAGCGAAATTTTTACAAAAGAGTTACTATCAGAACTATTGTCGCAAAATTTTCCTAATATTGCACTCTATTTGACGAAAGTAGTTACAAATCCCACATCCTACCGATAGTACATGGAAAGTACAGTAGCACAAAAACTCGACGCTATACACAATTTACAGCTGATAGATTCTAAACTGGATGCGATCATCAAAGTACGGGGAGCACTGCCTGAGGAGGTTCAGGATCTCGAAGATGAAATCGCCGGTTATGAGACCAGACTTGAAAAATTCCGAAATGAAATTGAAGCCTACGAACAGGATATCAAAAATTTCAAGGAAAGTATTAAAGAGTCTGAAAAACTGATTAAAAAATATCAGGAGCAGCAGATGAATGTTCGCAATAACCGCGAATACGATGCTATCACTAAGGAATTGGAGCTTCAGGATCTTGAAATTCAAGTTTCGAAAAAGAAGATTGCAGAAGCAGGCGCAAAAATCGACCAGAAGAAATTAGATCTTGATGATTTGAATGCTGTCATGAAGGACAGACAGAAAGATCTTGATCAAAAGAAAGACGAATTGTCTACAATTGTCTCCGAAAGTGAGGCAGAAGAAGATAAGTTGAGATCAGAAAGAGAAAAATCCATCAAAAAAGTGGATGACAGACTCTACAGGTCGTATGAAAAAATCAGAGCTAATGCGAGAAATGGTCTTGCAGTAGTGATGGTGAAGCGTGGAGCTTGTGGCGGATGTTTCAATACCGTTCCACCACAGCGTCAGGCAGACATTCGCGAAAAGAAAAAACTCATCGTATGTGAGCACTGCGGAAGAATCTTGGCAGGCGTCGAAGACGAAATCGTCGAAGAAAAGCCAAAAAAGAAGCGTACCGCAAAAGCTTAATAACATTCAAACCCCGGGATATTTTCTCGGGGTTTATTTTTTGCCTCCAAACAAATTTGCTTTCCGAGGACTTTAATGTTTATATTAAGGCATGAGAAAGTTTCTGGCAGTCATATTATTCACTTTTATAGGACTACAGGTTCAGGCGATTCAGCCCGAATCCAAAACTTTTTTGGTCATCTTCCAATCTCAGGAACTCAAACAGCATAAAATAGCACTGAATCAGATAGAAGAGCAATTTTCTTCTTTTGATACCAAAAGCTATGAGGGCAACTCAGAACTTGCCCTTTTCATTGAAATTCCTTCTTGTGATTTTGATGAATGCTTTTTGGGCGACTTTTTAGTAGAAGTTTCAGGAAAAAAATCTTTAAAACTCGAAGACATTGCATTTCGTGTTTATGATTTGACCAAGAATGAATCTGTTTTTGAGAATTTCCTAAGTGAGCAATCACAAATCAAAGAGTCAAGAACCAAAAGCCGAAAATTGCTTACAGAGCTTTAAGATGAGCTCGATCATTTGCTTTTCGCAGCACAAATCTATCTTCTCCAAGTTGCTCCAGTAAATAAAGACACAGATTGCTGTGCTCAAATTGATCCATGTAGCGCAGGTCGTAGTGAAAAATCAAACTCAAAAATATACGCATGGCTCTACCATGCATGCATACCAGAATCGTTTCTCCAGGACCCGTAATTATTTTATCTATCCCCCGCTGTAGCCTTACCGCTACTTGATTGGGACTTTCTCCACCGGCTATCGCATAGTCCAAATTTCCTTCTTGCCACTGATGCAACATATGCCGGTAGTACTCATTTTCCTGTGGCGTCATCGGAGTTCCTTCATATTCACCCCATGAAATCTCATTTAACTCGGCTAAAGCTGTGGTGGGAATTCCTCTATCCACAAATTGCTGAATAGATTGTCGAGTACGAATGAGAGAAGTATGGTAGATCTGATCAAACTCAACATCCTTGTATGCTTCAAAAAATGCAGCTGCTTGGGATCTACCTGTTTCATTGATAGGTGCATCTATGCCACTTCCTTGTACTACCCCTTTGAGATTGAAATCGGTCTGCCCATGTCTGACTAAGTAAATTTTTTTTCGCTGCATTTTCTATATTTTTGTCAAAGTTCAAATAAAATCAATTCCCAATAGAATTCATGGTTTTTAAAACAAAGCCTTCATTGCAACAGCTCAACCAAAGCGGTCAAAATACCATGGTGAGCCATCTGGATATTGTTTTTACAGAAATTGGGGATGACTTCATAAGTGCAACCATGCCCGTAGATAGCAGAACCAAACAACCAATGGGCTTGTTACACGGTGGAGCGAATGTAGTGCTAGCAGAGACGCTGGGAAGCGTAGCAGCTTCCTTAACCATTGATTTGAAGAGTCAAACTTGTGTTGGATTGGAAATCAACGCAAACCACCTCAAATCTGTCCGTTCAGGAAGGGTAAAAGGCATTGCAAAAGCCATACATTTAGGAAAAAGTACCCAGGTTTGGGAAATAAAAATCTATAACGAACAAGAAGCCCTTTGCTGCGTAAGCAGAATTACAATGGCTATTTTAGATAAAAAATGATTGAATCCTTAGCAGCCAAATCCATTTCCCAGTACGAGGCTCTTCAGCAAATTCTTCATGCAGGATTCCAATTCGGTGGTTCTTTTGCTTTATGGAAAAGACCAAAAAGTAATGAGTTGGAAGTGGTTTTCGATGATTCGAAGCTGGCAAGAAAAGTCAATATTTCTCTCGAAGATGTGCCATCCGGCTTTATAGTTCATCCTTTTGAAGATCAAGCCGATCATTCGGCCTTTTTTATAGAATCCAAGGAGTATTTTAAAATCCCTTTTGCAAAAGATCAAAGCGAAACCAACCTACCCGAATGGATTCAGAAGTTTGCTGAACAAGGAGATAAATCTCTTCAATTTGCTCCAGATCATTTCCCTAAACTCTCTGCTCAAGAGATCAAAAAAACCGGAGGAGATAAGGATCACTTTTTGGAGCTAGTCCGAAAAAGTATAGAAGCAGTCAAAATGGGATCCATGGAAAAAGTGGTTCCTGCCCGAACCAAAACCTTGGAAATGACCAAGGATTTTGACTTGGGAAAAAGCTTGCTCAACCTAATCCACACCTATCCCAATTCATTTGTGAATTTCTTCCACCTACCCGATGTAGGTACCTGGATGGGAGCTAGCCCTGAGATATTAATCGAGACCAGTGGAGATCATTTTTATACCATGTCCCTTGCCGGTACACAGGTAGCCAAAGGGGAAAATCCTCTTAAATCAGCAGCTTGGACTCAAAAGGAAATTGAGGAACAAGCACTTGTCAGTCGATACATTGTAGATTGTTTTAAGAAAATCAGACTTCGTGAATACGAAGAGCATGGTCCTAAAACAGTCATGGCAGGAAATCTATTGCATCTTAGATCTGATTTTCGGGTGAATATGAAAGAGACCAACTTCCCACAGCTCGGATCAGTCATGCTACAACTCCTCCACCCTACCTCAGCAGTCTGCGGGATGCCGAGAAAAGAGGCGCATGAGTTTCTAAAAGCGAATGAAGGTTTTGACAGGAAGTTTTTTGCAGGCTTCATCGGACCGGTCAACATTGAGAATAAAACATCCATCTATGTCAATCTACGGACGGCCTCGCTAAGTCAGGAAACTATTACTCTCTATGCGGGTGCTGGGGTGACCGAGGATTCCGATCCAGACAAGGAATGGGAAGAGACCGAGGTGAAATGTAATATCATCGGAAAATTCATTCAAACAGTCAACAATTGACCATGCAAGCCATCGTAGATTTAGTCGCCATTTGTGCGAAAAAAGGCATTCGGCATGCAATTCTTTCTCCTGGTTCTCGCTGTGCCCCTTTGACTCTTGCTTTTGCAAGGAATCCTAAAATTCAGACACGAACAATTTCAGATGAGCGATCCGCGGCTTTTATTGCTTTGGGGATGGCCCAGCAACTGAAACAACCCGTGGTTTTGGTCTGCACGTCAGGTTCTGCCGCTCTAAACTATTTTCCGGCTGTTTCTGAGGCATTCTTTCAAGAAATACCTTTACTGATTCTTACTGCTGATAGACCGCCGGAGTGGATCGATCAGTGGGATGGACAGACGATTCATCAAACCAAAGTCTACGGAAAGCATGTAAAGGAAAGTTTTGACTTTCCAGATAGCTTTGAGCACCAAGATCAACTTTGGTATGCCCATCGTATAGCTAATGAGGCTATCAATTTAAGTATGAGCGGTCCTAAAGGGCCTGTTCACATCAACATTCCGCTTCGAGAGCCATTTTATCCCAAAAAAGGAGAATCTTTCTCGGCGTCCGCCAACCTTCCAATTATTCAAGTTCGAGAAGGTAAAAGAAGCCTTGCCAATGAGGACCTTGATGCCCTCAAGTCCAAACTAAATACTTTCAAAAAAATACTAATCGTACCGGGTCAACAGAATCCAGACCCTACTATTTCTGAACTTCTTCAGAAACTAAGTAAAGAACAGCAAATGGTAGTGGTTGCGGATACGATTTCTAATCATCAGATTTCGGGCTCCGTCACCCTGCATGATCATTGGATAGGAAACGAGTCCATCAGCAAGGATTTAGTACCAGACTTGGTTATCAGTTTCGGGAAATCAGTGATTTCTAAATCATTAAAGCTTTTTCTTCGAAAGAATGAAGTCGAGCATTGGCATATTCAAGCCCATCAAGGGCTGCGTGATCCTTTTCAGGGCCTGACTGAGTTCCTTGATTGCGATGCTATATTCTTTTTAAAATGGCTTTCGGAAAAAGGCTTTTCGAGCGACAAAGCCTTTCAGGAAAAATGGTTAAGCCTGGAAGACAAAGTCAATACAAGTTTATTCAACCTTCTTGACCAAGAAGATTTTGGTGAATATCCTGCTTTCAAAAAGGTTTTAGATCATATTCCTGCAAACTCACAAATTCAGGTAGCCAATTCCATGGCTGTCAGATACTTAAACTTTTTGGGAAAAAGACCACAAGAAATCTATTGCAACAGGGGCACGAGCGGAATCGATGGCAGCAATAGTACTGCAGTTGGAGCAGCTTGGGTCAATGATGGCTTGGTTACTTTGATCACTGGGGACTTAGCCTTTTTCTATGATCGTAATGCCTTTTGGAACAATTATCCTTCTCCAAACTTGCGGATCATCTTACTGAATAATCACGCAGGAGGAATTTTCAGGTTAATAGAAGGCCCATCGCAGCAACCGGAGTTGGAGGAATACTTTGAGACCGAGCAAACACTCGATGCTTCCTATTTGGCCAAGGAACAAGGGTTTGATTATGCATTAGCCCGTGATTCTGAGGAGTTGCAAGCTTACCTTCGAAATTTCTACCAAGAAAGCTCACAACCGAAAATCCTTGAGATCGAAAGTGAAAGTGGCAAGAATGCTCAAATTCTCCGCCGAATCAAAAATCGAATCACGGAAGAGCTCTTATAAAATTGAACTCTAATGATTCTTTTAGCTTCCTTTCGTCTAATTTCTTCTTTTTCAAAAACCCTAAACTAAGAGTCAATTCAACTTCGAAAGGATTTGATCTTTGCCAAAGCCTTTCCAACTTTTCTATTTATTTCATCGAACAGTAGCTTCCCATTTATCTTTTTATCAAAATAGATTCAAGCTCCTCCAGTGACTTGTTTTTTGTTTCGGGTACCACAGCCCAAACGAAAATTAAACCTACTGCTGCAAAAAGCCCATATAAAAAGAATGTCATGCTGCTTCCAAACGTATCAAGCTGCCAAGGGAAAAACTGCTGGACCAAATAACTTACCAATGAGTTAAAGAAGCCTACAAAAGAAATGGCAACTCCTTTTACTTTGATAGGGAAAAGCTCTGAAAAGAGTACCCACATTACTGGACCAATAGAAATGGCGAAGGAGGCCACAAAACCCAAAATCCCAATCAAAATAAGTGTTGGATTCATCGTAATCCCTGCTGTGATCAATTGAGACTCATAAGTCAAGGCATCTTTCTCTCCAAGATTTTTCTGTAAAGCCTGCTTAAAGCTCACATCGTCCTGAAATACTTCTTGCAGCATTGAAGAAATGGCTTCACGGTTGAATTCGGTAGGCAGTTCTTTTATAGAATCGGGAGTTAGTTGATAGGTGGCTGATCCAAAACCATATGCCAAAAGGCTCATACAAATGGCAATACCGGCTAATCCGAACAAGAGAAGGGGTTTTCGGCCCAAACGATCAATAAAAAGAATAGCTAATACGGTAAACACCAAGTTGGTCAAACCGACTAGAATTGCTTGAATGAATGAAGCATCTGTACCGATTCCTGACTGCTCAAAAATCATTGGAGCGTAGAAAAAAACCGAATTGATACCGGTGATTTGCTGAAGTATAGCGATTACCAGCCCGATGACAAGAACCAATCTATAAGCAGGCTTAAAAAACTCAGTCAACTTGACTTTTTGCTCATCCTTCTCTTCATGAATGCTTCGAATAGCATCATTAATCTGTTTGTCTGCATCATCTATATCGGTGAATTGCCTCATGATTATCAAGGCCTGATCGGTTTGCCCTTTCATCACAAGCCAACGCGGACTTTTTGGAACAAAAAACAAACCTCCATAAAAAAGAACAGCGGGTAAAAATTCAAGACCAAGCATCCATCGCCTTCCACTTTTCAAAACCAAGAGTCAGTGCCCAGTCAGCCTGAGATTCACCTAATTGCAAAATCAAATAATTGGTAAAAAAAGCAATCGAAATACCAATGACAATATTCAATTGATTGAAGGATACTAGTCTACCTCTCATCCCAGGAGGAGCTATCTCAGCAATATACATGGGCGCCAAGATCAAGGAAGCTCCCACTCCGAAACCTCCTACCATTCGGGCAACAACAAGACTTATAAAATCGGGAGCTACTGCTGAACCAAAAGCACTGATTGCGTAAAGAATTGCTGCAACTTGTAATACTTTTCTTCGGCCAAACCTATCACTCATAGGCCCAGCCACCATCATCGCCAAGGTAGAAGTCAAAGTGAGAGATGCTACTGACCAACCCAATTCTAGTTTGCTAAGGTCAAATTCTGTTTCGATAAACTTGACAACTCCGGAAATTACAGAAGCATCAAAACCCATCAGAAATCCTCCTAAAGCGACAATTAAGGATATTCTTACCGTGTAGGCACTACTACTTTTCATCATAGTATTTTGGGTTGATTAAAAATTGATTGAATAATTCCTAAACAAATTAAAAGGAAAGCACATTTAACCCTAATCAACAACCCACACAATAACACATCAAATAGCTAAAATAATTTTCACAGAACCATCACAGCCCATTCCAAAACCCACCTTATTTTGATTAAAATGGCATATTTTGGATCAAATGAGATAGACTCAACTCAACTTTATATACATCATGCCATTTTTTTTTAACTTTAACCAAAACCCAAAATAACAGATGATCATTCGGCTTATCATTTTCCTTCTGATAGGTTCTATATCGGTAGCTCAGGCTCAAGTTCCTGGTCTCCCTTTTTCGAAATACTATTCTTCTAACGACTATCAGGGAGGTATCCAAAACTTTGCTTTTACCCAAAGCACATCAGGGATGATTTACGTGGCCAATAACTTTGGGCTGCTGGAATATGATGGTACTGAATGGCGGAGATACTCCTTGCCGAATAGTACCAAAATACGGGATGTAGCCATTGATGAGTTTGGGACTATTTATGTGTCCGGACAAGCAGAATTTGGATACTTCAAAGCAAATTCTCAAGGAAGGCTCCAATACCAGTCACTGTTGGAAAAGTTGCCAACTGAGAAGCGAAACCTGGAAGAGATTTGGAAGATCTTGTTCATCCGGGACAAGGTGGTTTTCTGCACACTGGAAGAGATCTTTATTTTCAATAAAAAACTGGATTTAGAGGAAATTCTGGAAGCAGAGTCAGAGTTTGAGAGTTTTCACTTTGCAAACAATAACCTGGTAGTCAATCAACGTGGCAAAGGTTTACTCTCCTTAGAGGCTGGAAAATTGGCCTCAATGGATGATAGTGAGCTTTTTGGTGATAAAGTAGTCGTAAGCTTCATCTCTCTTGCTGGGAACCGACACTTAGTTTTCACTCAAAACGAGGGGATTTTTGAAATCAGTCCTGGCCAAGTCAAACCATGGTCAATTAATCTACCATCTGAAACTCAGATAAACCGTGCACTTAGGCTTAGAAATGGAAACATAGCCCTTGGAACGCAGCGACATGGGATTTTTATAGTAGACCAGAATGGCCGCATACTACTCCGTATGAACAAAGAAAAAGGGCTGAGAAATAACTCCATTCTATCGCTTTTTGAAGATACCGTCGGAAATCTCTGGATAGGTCACAACAATGGAATCACCTTACTAGAATTGAGTCTGCCGTTCCGCTTGATTGATCAGTTTTCAGGTCTTCCAGGAACAGGATATGACGCCTACCTGAAAGATGATAAACTCTACTTTGGCACCAATTATGGCCTTTTTTCAAAAGAAGAAAGCTCTGATGTCGAAACGGAGATTGAGCCCATTCCAGGTGGCACAGGGCAAGTCTATCAGATTTCTCAGATCCAAAATCTCTTGCTTTCGGCACAAAATAATGGCGCATTTAGTGTAAACAATCGGAATATATCATCCCTAGGAGGTCCAAATGGAATTTGGAATTTCCAAAGCCTGAAAGATCATCCAAACCTTATCATAAGCGGTAGCTACAATGGCCTCCTCTTGTTTGAGCTTACCAATGGATCAGCTCGATTCATTCGGAAAATCAAGGGTTTTGATGAATCGTCCCGACTGATCGAACAGGACAGCAATGGAGATATTTGGATGGCGCATGGATACAAAGGAGTCTATCGACTTCGCCTAAATGAAGCTTTGGATTCCGTAGAGTCTAAATATTATGGAATAGAATCTGGATTGCCTACCACTTTGCTAAACAGTGTGTGGAAGCTAAATAATCAGGTCGTTTTTTCGACAGAGTATGGTATTTATCGATATAATCCGGATTCAGATCGATTTGAGAAAGACCCCAATTTTGAACCTTATTTCGATTATGATTTTTTAGCCACAAGCATGGTAGAAGATCCGGCAGGCAATATCTTTTATATCGGCAGTGATGAAGTAGGAGTCTTAGAAAAGCAAATCAATGGAACCTATCAAAAGAATCATCAGATTTTCAATAAGATCAGGCCTTTCTTAAATGATGATTTGCAGAATATATCACTCATTCGGCCAAATGAAGTCCTATTTGCTGCCAATGAGGGATTCATTTGGTATAAACTCGATAGGAACTACCGAGTATCGACGGTATTCCCTACCATGATTCGATCGGTATATCTTACGGGAATATCAGACTCCATTATTTCAGAAGGAAATTACTGGCTCAACGACACCTTAAATTCAAATGAGGCGAAAGAGGAAATTACAACCGTTCCTTATGAAATGGCTCACTTTAGATTTGAAGCAAGCAATCCTATTCCAAACAATGAAAACACCACTCAATATCAATTTTGGCTGGAAGGCTTTGAGGATGACTATAGCGAATGGTCTACCAGAAGGGATAGGTCCTACACAAACTTGAGAGAAGGAAACTATACTCTTCACGTTCGCAGTAAAAACATCTATGATCAAGTCGGGCAGGAGGATCAGTTTACATTCAAAGTCTTGCCACCATGGTATCGATCGACACTCGCATACCTCATTTACGCAATATTGACGATCACTCTGCTTTATTTACTCTTCCGAATGGCTGATCGAAAATTGAAAAAAACCACTGCTAAGATTCAAGCCGCTCAATCCAAAGTCATCGAGCAAAAAGAAAGTGATTTGCAGGATTCTCAAAAAGAAATCGAACGCCTCAAAACTGAAAAACTAAAATCTGAAATTCAGGGAAAAAATAAAGAGTTGGCCTCAGCTACTATGCACTTGATCAATAAAAATGGCTTTATCGTTCAGACAAAATCACATCTCAACAGTATCATCAAAAAGAGTAAAAATCAAGAGGTCAAAAACGAGATCAAAAAGATCATTTCCAGCATTGAAAAAAACATTGCCGGTGACAAAGATTGGGAACAGTTTGAAATGCATTTCGACGAGGTGCATGGGGATTTTATGTCTCGATTCAAGTCAAGATTCCCTGATCTTAGTCCACAGGAAATCAAACTGAGTGCATATTTGAGGATGAATCTTTCATCGAAAGAAATAGCCAACCTGATGAATATCACGATCCGGGGAGTGGAGATTGCCCGATATAGACTTCGGAAAAAAATTCAATTGGAGCGTTCTGAAAACCTTCAGGAATTCATCCTAAAATTCTGATACAAGAGAAGTAGAATCGGGGGAAGACTTACCCCCGATTTTAGTAATTAAATAGATCATCAGACCGACCTGTGCCAGTTCAGCAAGCGTCAATGGAATTAATCCGAATGCCGCCCCAATTCCCGAAAAGATCAATACTCCTGCGATAACTGTTAGTACCCCGATTACAAGGGCCATATTGGACCATGCTTTTTTGTAAGCAATAAATCCCATTCCAAGGATAGCATACATGAGTCCAAACGTACTGACTTTAACTGGATAGTAATCAATCAGGTCAATGCTATTGGACAAAAGCGCCAAAGCATCCATGCCTAAAAAGACAAAATTTGCCCCGATCATGATCGATAGGGATATTTTGAGCAGCTTATTGGGAAAGAAATCAAGCATCTTGATCCATCCAAACATAAACAATATGTAGCCTCCGTAGGAAAATATCTTAATCAAAAATAAGCTCATTGTGGCTATGTTCTTTCCTTCCGTGGCTAGTTCAAACTCTAAGAAAATTTCAAAAATGGATGCAAAGAAATAAACAAAAAAACCGGCTAAGGCAACGTAAATTATCCAAGGAATATTTCTTTCTGTATTTTCGAATAAAACTTCAGGTTGCGGATCTATTTCCATTCCAAGTGCTTCCAAGATAGTTTTTATAGTGTAACTCCGCGGAGTGACTTCACCAGCTTCTATCCGTTGGATCGTACGCACATTTAGATTACATTTTTCGACCAACTCTTCCTGAGTCAATCCTTTGGCTTTTCTCCATTCAGAGATTTTCTTGCCTAATTCTGGTTGTTTCATTGTGATATGTGTTTTTGGTTTGACCATGGCAAGTTGTTTTGAATAGAGAAACTTTCGGACGAAAATAGGGCGGAATTGACCCGACATTTTCCCGACATTTCGGCAAAAATAGGTTTTTCAGTCCATAAAGGCTGTTTTTCATGTATAAAATAAGATCTAGTCTAACTAGCTCATTGCTTCTTAGCAATAGACAATCTCTCACCTATTTCAGCTATTGAAATTACAATCAAACAGGGAAGAAAGAAACTCGAGGAAAAAAGGCTAGACAAAAGGACGATAGCAATAGAATTCTGTCCAATTTTTTAAAGGAATGAAATCTTGAACGACTTCCTTAAATTAAAAAACACTGGTAATAGGCTTTTTCATTAATCTTGAATCGCAAACTAAATTATTTAACAAATGGATTTTGACATCTCAAAAATTTTAGATCAAGCTTACGCTTATGCCCCAAAGGTTTTAGGAGCAATCATCACACTAGTAATTGGATTTTGGATTGCTGGATTGATTTCCAGTCGAGTCAAAAAAGGACTAGAAAAGAATAATGTCGATAAATCACTTGCCCCATTTTTACATTCGGTCATAAGTCTATCGCTGAAGTTCTTGGTACTCCTTAGTGCCGCATCCATGTTTGGCATTGAGGTTACTTCATTCATTGCCATTTTCAGTGCTCTTGCTTTTGCAATAGGATTGGCACTTCAGGGGAACCTAAGCCATATGGCAGCAGGAATCTTGATTTTGTTCTTCAGACCTTTCCGAGTGGGAGATTTTATTGTCACCAATGGATATTCTGGCACAGTCAAAGAGATTCAAATTTTCAATACCATCTTAACCACACTCGATAATCGAATCATTATTATCCCCAACGGTTCTATTTCATCAAATCCACTGGAAAACCTGACTTCCAACCCAGTGCGAAAAGTACCAATGACCTTTGGAATAAGCTACGGTGCTGATATAGACAAGGCAAGAAAAGTCATCGAAGAAGTAGCGTCATCTTGCGAGTTTATTGATCACTCCCAGCCGGTAGACATCCTAGTTTCTGAATTGGCTGATTCCTCGGTTAATTTTGCAGTAAGGCCGTGGTGTAAAACTGAAAACTTCTGGGATGTTCATTTTTACATGCACGAAAACATCAAGAAGGCTTTTGATAAGGAGAACATCGGAATTCCATTTCCTCAGCGGGATGTACATCATTACTATCCAGAAGGAAAAGCTTAATTTCCTCTTACACTCAAAAAAGGCTGGTTCTTCAAGAATCAGCCTTATTTGTTTTCATAGGATTACTTTTCAAGGGCCTCCCACAATATCTCTACGGGATGTAGAGCTTTTCGACCCGTTCCGTCTGCAATCTGATGACGGCAGGAAGTCCCCGGAGCTGCGATAATGATATCTGAACCTGCTTCTCTTACCGCTGGAAAAAGCACCAACTCCCCTACCTCCTGGGAAACTTCATAATGCTCAGCTTCATAGCCAAAGCTTCCGGCCATTCCGCAGCATCCACTTGGGATAGTCTCGACAGAATAGTTGCTTGGTAGCGAAAGAATTTTTTGAGTCCAAGTCAGGGATGAAAGCGCTTTTTGATGACAGTGCCCATGTAATTTGACTTTTCGGGACTGAGTAGAGAAAGCTTCAGGCTTAATATTCCCGGCAGCTACTTCCTTGCCCAAAAATTCATCAATCAAATGCACATGAAACTTCAATTTCTTCGCAGCATTGACCAATTCCTTGCTGACGATTCTAGGATACTCATCCCGAAAACTCAAAATGGCAGAAGGTTCCAAACCTACCAAGGGTGTATTTCCATCAATGAGCTTTTCAAAAATGCGGACATTCGCTTCCGCATGCTTCTTTGCTTTCTGCAAAAGGCCTTTAGAGAGAGCAGATCGGCCGCTTTCTTCATGATTAATCACCTTGACTTCGTATCCCAATTTTTTCAAAAGGGAAATTGCTTTTATACCTATTTTGGTGTCATTGTGATTGGTGAACTCATCCACAAAGAAATAAACCGACTTGATTGTATTTGAAGGCCCTGGAAGAGAAGCATAGTGCTTTCTATACCACTTTCGAAGGCTGATAGCGCTGATTTCGGGTAGGTTTCGCTTGGGAGCAACACCCAGGACAGATTTCATCAGGCCTCCTGTCAGAGAGTTTTTAAGGAAGAAATTGGCGATACTAGGTACTTTTGCTCCCAATCCATTGAGCTCGTTAATATAGGCAAATGCTTTAGAGCGAAGCGGAACTCCGTGTGTCTTCTGGTATTGATAGAGAAACTCGGCCTTCATACTGGACATATCCACGTTGGATGGACATTCTGCAGTACAGCCCTTACAGCTTAGGCAAAGATCTAAAGCTTCTTTGATCTCAGGATGATCGAAAGCGTTCTCTTTTTTATCCAGCGTCAGAAACTCCCGAAGTGTGTTTGCTCTACCTCTAACCGTCTCCTTTTCATTCCGAGTCGCCATATAACTCGGACACATCGTTCCTCCAGATCCCGGAAGTTTGCGACAGTCTCCCGAACCATTACATTTCTCCGCCAATCGAAGGATCCCACCTACATTGGAGAAATCCATAACAGTATCGTGTACAGGCGTTTTCATCCCCGTTTCATAGCGGAGAAATTGATTCATGGGAGCTGCATCGACGATTTTTCCGGGATTGAAGATATTCTTAGGATCCCATTTGTATTTGATTCGTCGGAAAAGCTCGTAATTTTTCTCTCCTACCATCAGCGGGATAAAAGCCGCCCTCACACGACCATCTCCATGCTCACCAGATAAAGAACCCTGATATTTCTTCACTAACTCAGCGGAAGCACGGGAAATTTTATAAAAATCCTCCACTCCCTCTTGCGTCTTTAAGTCCAAAACCGGACGAAGGTGAATCTCCCCAGCCCCAGCATGGGCATAGTGTACCGGTTTTTGATTGAAGGCGACCATCATCTCATCAAACTCAGCTATGTAATCCGCCAAGTCATCGATATCAACCGCTGTATCTTCAATGCATGCCACCGCTTTAGGATCTCCAGGGATATTTGCCAATAAACCCAAACCCGCCGCTCGGAGTGCCCATGCAGAAGCCACCTTCTCAGGTTCGATGATAGGATATGCATAACCTAGATTGGCTTTCTTAAGATCGGCTATCAAGGCTTCACCTTTTGCAAAAGCTTCTTCAAGGGTCTTTCCGCGAAACTCTATCATCAAAATTGCTTCCGGATCACCCTCGACAAAATAGCGGTTTTTGGAGTACTCGATGCTTTCCTTGGTACAATCCAAGATGATTTTATCCATGAGTTCCACCGCAGTAGCAGGATGCTTCATCGCTACTTGTGCAGACTTCATGCTTTCATGAATACTTTCAAAATGTGCAGCAACCACAATGTCTACCGGGTCAGGAAGTGGATCGAGGCTGATTTTGATTTCGGTGGTGAAAGCCAAGGTTCCCTCGGATCCGGCCAAGAGTTTACAGAAGTTAAATTTTTCCTTTCCTTCGAAAAGCTCCGCTTTGAGCAATTCATCTACTGCATAGCCGGTATTCCGGCGATGGATGGACTTTTTAGGGAATTGGGAATGGATTTCTTCCCGAACCTCAGGATTATTTAATTCATCAAAAATCTGCCGATAGAGGGTTCCTTCCAGATCTTTTTGACCACATTTTCTATCAAAATCATCTTGAGAAATTTCTCCAAAAACAACCTTTTTCCCATCACTCAGAATCGTGTTCAGGGAAATTACCTTGTCCCTGGTCACCCCATAGACAATGGAAGTAGTTCCCGAGGAATTATTCCCCACCATCCCACCGATCATTGCCCGATTGGCAGTGGACGTAATCGGACTGAAGAATAGTCCATAAGGTTTGAGGAAACGATTGAGTTCATCCCGAACAACCCCAGGCTGCACCCGCACCCAGCGTTCTTCTTTGTTGAATTCTAAAATTTGGGTAAAGTGCTTCGACACGTCCACCACGATACCATTTCCCACACATTGCCCAGCCAGCGAAGTTCCCGCAGTTCGGGGAATCAGTGAGGTACCGTTTTTTGTAGCAAATTGGATGAGCTTCTGAATATCAGACTCAGTTTTTGGAAAGGCAACGGCAAGCGGCATCTCTCGATAGACAGAAGCATCGGTAGCATAAAGCGTCCGACTCAGTCTATCAAATTGCAGGCTACCTTCAAGGTGAGTAGCTAGTTTTTCTAATTGAGGTACTAGGTTGGGTTGGTCTGAAAGCATGGGGTAAAAATAGCTTTCTTAGTCAGATAAAGGAAATAAAAAAATCAATGGGCAAAGGGCAATGATTAATACCTCACTTCCCAATACAGATGTTTATTATTCCTCAATAACTTTGCTGTAATCAGTTGAATAAAACACCTTTCCAACCCGACGAATATGTTCTTTCAGGTTTTCATTTTTAATTTGTTTCCAAACCTGAAGATCGACAGATAAGGGAAAATCATTAGAATTGGTCTCCATCCAAATCTCAGCTAAAGTCTTACGGTGAAGCTCGTCCATAATCACCAGATCCAAATCGCTTCGCTCACTTTTTTTCCTTTAGCCCGTGATCCGTAGACTTTGCTCTCGGAAAGGGCAGGGTATTTCCAAAAAATTCTCAATAGAATTTCGTAGGATTTTCCGCTTAGACCAAAGTTTTCCTTCACGATTTTTTCGAAAGATTCTTTACCAAAGTGGCTAAGGCTCAGTATAAGATTTCGAAGCTGACTATAGGAAACAATACATTTTTCACCTTGTTGGCACGAATATTTTATATTTTTCTTCTACTTAAATCTCGTGCGGAATGGTGAATAGTCAAAATATCAATGCGATTATCGTTTAGTATTTTATAGATGATTCTATAGTTTCCTTCAATTAGCTCTCGAAAATCACGTTGGGGCAATTCAGGTACAATTTTGCCAGCCATGGGGTTGGTCTTTAAGATTTGAGTTCGAGCTTTAATTCTCACAATTTGGCGCTTCGCATATTTTTCCGAGTCGATACTGATGTATTCAAAAATGTCCGATAAGTCTTTAACCGACTGATGGGTCCACCTTATTTGAACCATTTTTTCATTTCTTCTTCGAGTTCAACTTCGCTCAAGGTATTGTCTTCGATTGAATCGCTATTTCCCTTTTCTATTTTGTCCAATAAAATCAACTTGTCCACCAATTCTTCCAAGGTAAATTCTTCGGGAAAGCTCTCAATTGTTTCTATTAACTGGTTCTTTTTGATCATCGCTTATACTTTTGATTGAAGATACGAAGTTCTTACAAATTCCTCTTTTAAATGTACCAAGAATAGTGTAAACAGACTGGATATCAAGAATATCTGACTAAAATTTTTCCAAACCATAATACTGACTAAAAATAAAAAAATCCCGCTAGTTGATATACTAGCGGGATAAAATTTATCTGTTCCCATTAGGATTAGCTGATCGTCGACCCACTTGCGGTTCCCTCATGCGGAGTAAGAAGTTTCAACTTTCCATCCTTGTCTTCGGCCATCAGAATCATGCCTTCTGAGTCGATACCCATCATTTTTCGTGGTGCCAGATTGATCAGCATGGTCACTTGCTTGCCGATCAAAAACTCCGGCTCAAAATGCTCAGACACACCACTCAAAACCGTACGATGACCTATTCCTGTATCCACTTTCAGCTTGAGTAGCTTTTTGGATTTTGGCATTTTTTCGGCTTCCAAAACGGTCACCACGCGCATATCCAATTTGGCGAAGTCATCATAGGTAATAATCTCCTTCATCGGAGCAACAGGTGCATTTTCAGCTTCATTCATTTTCTTAGCGTCTAATAGTTTTTGTACTTGTTTTTCAACTGTTTCGTCTTCTATTTTTTCAAAAAGCAATCCAGCTTGCCCGATTTCCTGACCCTCGACAAGCAAGTCACCTTTACCGGCTTTGGTCCAGTTTGCATCTTCCAAATGGAAAATATCAAACAACTTGGCTGCTGTAAATGGCAAGAAAGGCTCAGAAACAATGGCCAGGTTCGAAGCGATATTCAAGGCAATATTGAGAATGGTTGCAGTCCTTGCCTCATCTGTTTTGATTGTCTTCCAAGGTTCGGTATCTGCGAGATATTTATTTCCCAATCGCGCCAAATCCATCATAATTCCTAAGGCTTCCCGGAAGCGGAATCTATCCATGGAACTCATGATTTTGGCAGGAAATTCAGCCAATTGATCCAATACTTCCTGGTCATATCCCGTCAACTCAGCTCGTGAGGGAACTTTACCCTGAAAATATTTATGAGTTAATACCACAGCCCGATTGATAAAGTTGCCATATATGGCAACCAATTCGGAATTATTTCGTGCCTGAAAATCCTTCCAGGTAAAGTCATTGTCCTTGGTCTCGGGCGCATTGGCCGTCAAAACATAGCGCAAAACATCCTGCTTGCCCGGAAATTCTTCCAGATACTCATGAAGCCAAACAGCCCAGTTTCGGGAAGTGGAAATTTTATCTCCTTCCAAATTGAGGAATTCATTTGCTGGCACATTATCTGGCAAAATAAAATCTCCATGTGTCTTTAGAATAGCTGGGAAAATTATGCAGTGGAACACGATGTTATCCTTCCCAATAAAGTGAAGAAGTTGAGTCTCTTCATCTTTCCAGTAAGGCTCCCAGTCTTTTCCTTGCTCAGCAGCCCATTCCTTGGTAGAAGAGATGTACCCGATCGGCGCATCAAACCACACATAAAGCACCTTGCCTTCTGCGTCTTGTAGTGGAACTTTAATTCCCCAATCCAAATCGCGAGTCATAGAGCGTGCCTGCAAGCCATCTCCAGCTTCTAGCCAAGAGCGACACTGTCCTAGCACATTATTTTTCCAATCTTGCGCATGATCCTCGAGAATCCACTTTTTCAAGAAATTCTGATAGCGTGCCAAATCCAAAAACCAATGTTTGGTCTCTTTCAACACAGGCGTTCGACCACTGAGTTTGGAGCGGGGATTGATCAGTTCTGTAGGGCTGAGTGAAGAGCCACATTTCTCACACTGGTCGCCGTAGGCATGCTCAAAACCACATTTTGGACAGGTACCTTCGATATAGCGATCAGCCAAAAACTGTCCGGCTTCCTCATCAAAATACTGTTCCGTGCTTTGTTCCAGAAACTCTCCTTTTTCATAGAGATCCTTAAAAAATCCCTGTGCAGTCTCATGATGGATCTTGGCAGAAGTTCGAGAATAATGATCGAAGCTGATTCCAAATTCTTCGAAACTCTTTTTCATCATCTCATGATAAAAATCCACCACTTCCTGAGGCGTTTTTCCTTCTTTTTTGGCTTTGATGGTAATGGCGACGCCATGCTCATCAGACCCGCCAACAAAAAGGACATCCTTGCCTTGAGATCTCAAGTAGCGCGCATAGATGTCAGAGGGAACATAACATCCCGCTAAGTGACCGATATGGATGGGACCATTGGCATAAGGCAAAGCTGCGGTAAGGGTATGACGTTTGAAGGATTTATTCATCAGGTGATAAGCTATATTCGTTTTTCAGGGGGCAAAGATAGGGAAAAGCTAGTACCTAATCAGGCATTATCGAATTCCTGTCGGGCTTCTTCGGAAAGAATTCCCTGATAAATGATGGTAATGGCCTGACCAAAAATATCAGAGGGCGGAATCTGAAGGTCCTTTTGAATGGAGGAAGGGAATTTGGCTCGAAAACTTGGATCCAAAAGTGACTGCACCGCCGAAGCATAAAGCATGACCACCAAGCCTACATTCAAATTAGGACGAACTTGACCACTTTGAATCCCTTCCTGAATCAATCGCTGAAAGCGTTCATAGGCAGATTCCTGAATGTATAGAATCAAATCCTCCCAAACTTCAGGGGCATGCTCTCGAAGATCCTCAAACAGCTCAGGATTAATGGGAGCCAAATAGTTCGCGATGACTGAGAGGCTGGATTTTAGCTTTAGGGGAAAAGCGATATACCGATTATCCACGATTGCCTCCACTTTTGCTGTCATTCGGATTTTTAGCTTTTCAAAAGCAACTGCCAGCAGTTCGGTTTTGGAAGAGAAAAAGCGATAGAGAGTCTTCTTGCTAATCCCCAAAGACTGACAGATATCATCCATGGTCGTGCTGCGAAAGCCCTTTTCCAAAAAAAGCTTATATGCCGCATCTATAATCTTGGCTTCCTGGTTAATTTTTTGAGTCATAGCGGGTTTATTTCAAAAACAAGTTACAAAGGTATACCCCTCTCCAAACTTTTCCACCTTACCACTTTACAAGCATCCAACTTCCACTTAATTTAGCCATCATTTCAAAAACTATGACGCAGCAAGAAGCCCAAAAACGCATCGCCCAACTCAGCAAGGAAATCAATCACCACAACCATCTCTACTATCAGGAGAGCCGGATCGAAATCTCGGATTATGAATTCGATCAATTGCTGGAGGAACTGATCCGTTTGGAAACTGAGTTTCCGGAGCTTCTTCGAGAAGATAGCCCGAGTCAGCGTGTGGGTGGGACGATTACCAAGGAGTTTCAGACCGTGGCTCATGAATATAAAATGCTTTCCCTTGGAAACACCTACACGATCGAAGAGCTACAGGCCTTCGATGAGCGAGTCGAAAAAGGGTTGGGCACGCGTGATTACGAGTATTTTTGTGAGCTCAAATTCGACGGTGTTGCGATCAGTTTGGTCTACGAAAATGGCACCTTGGCACGTGCTGTCACCCGAGGAGATGGCACCAAAGGAGATGATGTCACTGCCAATGTGAAGACGATTCGAAACATCCCCTTAAGCATTGAAGGTGAGTCTATTCCGGATAAATTTGAAGTTCGAGGAGAGATTTTTCTTCCCCGAAAGGAATTTGATAAAATCAATGCCGAGCGGGAGAAAAACGGAGAAGCCTTACTCGCAAATCCTAGAAATGCTGCCTCTGGAACCGTAAAAATGCAAGACAGCAGCGTGGTGGCCAAGCGTCGTCTCAACTGCTACTTTTATCAATTGTTGGGAGAAGACTTATCAGTAGCTACCCATTCGGAAGCTATTCACCTGATCGAAAAATGGGGATTCAACGTCTCTCCTACCTACAGTCAGGCCAAAACCCTCCAAGAAGTCCTGAAATACATCGAAGACTGGAGAGAAAAGCGACATGAACTACCACTTGATACGGATGGGGTGGTTTTGAAAATCAATGACTACCAGCAGCGAGAGGAGTTGGGTTTCACCGCAAAAAACCCTCGATGGGCCATTGCATATAAGTATAAGGCTGAGAGTGCCGAAACAGAATTGCTATCGATTACCTATCAGGTTGGTCGCACGGGTGCCATTACGCCTGTGGCAAACCTATCTCCCGTCAGCCTTGCAGGCACGACCGTCAAGCGAGCATCGCTACACAACGCCAATGAGATCGAGCGCCTTGGGATTCATGAAGGGGATATCGTATCAGTGGAAAAGGGTGGAGAAATCATTCCAAAAATCACCGGAGTGAATCTTCTAAAAAGAAAAGCAGATACTAAGCCGGTTCAATACATTAGTACCTGCCCCGAGTGTGGAACTGAGTTGGAACGTAAAGAGGGCGAGGCCAAGCACTTTTGCCCCAATGCCGCTAGCTGCCCTCCACAAGTTTTGGGAAGGATCGAGCACTTTGTCAGTAAGCGGGCCATGGACATTGACTCCATGGGTACCGAGCGGATTCGGGCTTTGATTGATCAGGGATTCATCCGAAGCTATGCAGACATCTACGATCTGGAGACAAAAGAAAAGGATCTCCTAGGCTTAGAAATGAGTCAGGATCAATACGAAAAAGAAGGAAGCGGCTTATTGTATATCAGCTTGGAAAAAGCGCTCTTTGCTTTGACAGAAAGCATTTCTTTCAAGCAAATCCAAGAGTACTTGACCGAGGCGGCAGAACTACCGCTTTTTGATACGCTGCGAGGATTTCAGGAGCAAATTCGAAAATGGAAAAAGAAAGTCTCCTCTAACGTGGGGATGGTGGATTACCTCATTCATGCGTTGAAGGAGCATGCCGATTTGCCCAAATTGGAAGACTTTGTGCCGGTAGCCGTTGTTTTGGATATCTTTTTGGGAAGGCGATCCGACTTCGGGTCCATTTTGGAAGCCAGCAAAAAAGAAGGGACCGTACACGGCATCTTGCTCAAACTAGGCGTGGAACTTCCTGATGAACTGCGGGAACGGATCAAAAAGCTAAAAGCCAATACCTTTCAGGAAGGTGTGATTTCCAATATGCTGGAAGGGATCAAAGCCTCCAAAGAACAATCGTTTGAGAAGGTGCTGTTTGCCTTGGGAATCCGAAATATCGGAGAAAACACCGCCCAGCTTTTGGCTAGACATTTTGGAAGTATCGAAAAGCTCCAAGCCGCCTCAAGCGAACAACTTTTGGATATCAATGGCGTGGGAGAAACGCTGGTTCAAAGTATTCAGGACTTTTTCGCACAGGAGGAGAACTTGGAGCATATTGAGCGATTAAAGGCTCGAGGCTTACATTTTGAGATTCAGGAAGATGAAAACACCCCAAAAAGTCAGGCTTTGGCAGGGAAGCGAATTTTAGCTTCTGGAAAGCTGGAGAATTTCAAACGGGATGAAATCAAAGACTTTGTGCAAGCGCACGGAGGACAATACATCAGTGCCGTCAGCAAGAATCTGGACTTCATCATCGAGGGAGAAGGAATGGGGCCTAGCAAAAAAGAAAAGGCCGAGAAGCTTGGGGTGCCAATGATTTCGGAAGCGGAGTTTTTGAAGATGGTGGAAGGATGAGGATTCCATTCTCTCACCACGAAATACAATTGAAATATACCTCACTCCGTTCGTCCTGCCTGCTGTGGCAGGAAATATTCTAGAAAAATGAAGGCTTGAAAATATAGTGCTGAAGTGCCGGTCCGCCACGGTGGACATGACTTATGATTGCCCTACCTGAGGTAGGCAGCCCTCCTGGGTAAGGGGAAACAACGCGACCCAGCGTATAAATTGATTTCCCTTCACCCCGATGCTGGCTCTTAATCTTTGATTTGGAAATGGGACAACAGTCCCAGCAAGAGAAAGTAAAACCTTGAAAAAATGCCGTGCGTGATGACACGAACGGCGGCGACAGGAATTAGGACACCAAAAAGGTGGCGAGTAAACCTTTTCAAATTGGAAATAACCTAATGAGTTTTCCGTCTTAAAAATCCTACAGTATGGGTTCGGAAATCACTCTATTACTGGTTTTGAAACCGCGCTAAACAATAACGAACCCTTTCATCATACCTGAAAAACATGGGTAATTCCTTGCTTTTCTTGGCTTTGTTAACTTTTATATATCATTCAAACCCTCTATAAATGAACGGATTTTTGGAAAAATGGGCAGAATCAGCCTACACAAGTTTAGGCTTGTTTTGGATGGCACTTTGGGCCTTTATTTTAGGCTATGCACTGAGTTCGCTGATTCAAGTTTTTGTGACCCAGCGAAAGATGCAAAAAACCATGGGCGGCAGCGGGGCAAAAAGTATGGGACTAGGTACTTTCTTTGGATTTATCAGTAGTTCGTGCAGTTTTTCGGCCTTGGCTACTACCAAGTCACTTTTTCAAAAAGGAGCAAGTTTCTCAGCGAGCATAGCATTTCTATTGGCTTCAACCAATTTAGTGATTGAATTAGGAATAGTGATTTCCATTTTTTTGGGATGGCAGTTTGTTGTTGGAGAGTATGTAGGAGGGATTTTACTAATTCTTTTTTCTTGGTTATTGATTCGGATAATCCGACCAAAAAAACTTATCGAATCTGCACGAAAAAACTTAGGCAAGGCCGAGAATGAGCAGAAGTCAGAAAAATCTTTTAAGTCAAGAATTCACAAAGCGGAAAATTGGAAAAAAGTCGGTAGAAAATATGTAATGGAATGGGATATGGTCTGGAAAGATGTAACAATTGGGTTTACGGTTGCTGGAATTGTAGCAGCCTTTGTGCCGGACTCTTTCTTTCAGACTTTATTTATCAATACGGGTGAAGGGCAGGAATCCTTTTCCTTTCTCACCTTACTTCAGCATGTGATCATTGGACCTGTGGCTGCATTTCTCACTTTTATAGGTTCGATGGGAAATATTCCCTTGGCGGCATTGCTTTTTGGAAAGGGGGTGAGCTTTGCCGGAGTGATGGCCTTTATTTTCAGTGATTTGGTGGTATTTCCAGTATTGCGGATCAATGCGACTTACTATGGATGGAAAACGTCTCTATTTATTCTTTTTTTATTGTTTTCATCTTTGATAGTTGCCGCCTTGTTTCTGCATTACGGGTTTGACATTCTTGGTATTCTTCCAAGCCCCTCCAATGTAGACTTATCTAATCAAGACCACTTCAAAATTGATTATACCTTCTTTCTCAATCTGGCCTTTATTGGACTTTCTGGACTGCTGGTTTATTTAGGGTTTTATTGGAAAAAAGGAAAGCAGAATAATCATCACCATCAGATGGCACCTAAAAGTAAGATCATGGAAAAGACATTAAAATATTTGGCTTTTGCTGCCTATGCTTGGCTAGTTGGAGGTATGCTGGTTTGGGGATTTATCCTCTAAAGTTCTTTTTAACTGCTTTTGATTTTGGATCTAATCAATTTTCATCAAAAGAAATGAGCTAGCCCAGATCCAATAGCCTTGGATTTTGAATCGCCCTTGACCAAATTTTTATCAACGGAACTCAAAAAGCCTCTAGACCCTTATCTTTGCATCTAATATGCAAAACGACAAGAACTCTAAATTTTACGGAACTGGTGTGGCATTGGTCACTCCTTTTACAAAAAATGAAAATATTGACCTGAAGGCGCTTGCCAAGCTAATCGATCATTGCATCGATGGAGGTGCGGATTACCTAGTAGTCTTGGGTACAACCGGGGAGGTTGCCACGCTTTCTGCCGCAGAAAAGCGACAAGTATTGCAGGCAGCTGTTTCCTTCGTAGATCAGCGCGTACCCATCGTGTATGGCCTTGGCGGAAATAATACCTCAGGGATTCTGGAGGAGATTGAAAACACTGATTTTCAAGGAGTCGATGCAGTTCTCTCTGTCAGTCCCTACTACAATAAACCTTCGCAGGCGGGTATTCAGGCTCATTATGAAGCAATCGCAGACAAGTGCCCTGTACCAGTCATTCTTTACAATGTTCCAGGTCGGACCGGTTCGAATCTAACAGCCCAAACCACCTTGAATCTGGCTAAGCACGACAACATCATCGGGATCAAAGAAGCTTCTGGAGACCTGACCCAATGCATGGAAATCGCTGCCAACAAACCGGAAGGTTTCCTATTGATATCTGGCGACGATATGCTTACCGTTCCTATGCAAAGTATCGGAGGAGTTGGCGTGATTTCAGTCTTGGCAAATGCCTTTCCAACAACTTTCCGAAAACTCACCCAAGGAGGATTTACCGAAAAGCAAGAAGCTGTCTACTCCCTTTTAGAAATCAATCCACTCATGTATGCTGAAGGTAATCCCGTAGGATTGAAGGTGATTTTGAATGAAATGGGTCTATGCAGCGAAGAAGTCCGACTTCCCTTAGTTGAGGCTAGCGAGGAACTCAAACAAAAAATCAAAGCAGCGCTGGAAAAGATTGATTATTGATGACCAATGCACTCTCCATTTCCGAACTCGGGCAACTTGTCAAATCCACCCTTGAAAATGAGTTGGCCCCCACCTATTGGGTGATTGGAGAGATTGCAGACTTTCGGGTAGCTGCAGCAGGTCATGCTTATTTTGAATTGGTGGAAAAAAGCGGGAATCAGATTCTTGCCAAGATGCGGAGCAGTTGCTGGGCTTTCACCTACCGCTCCATTGCCTCCCGATTCGAAGGTCTCACTGGAAGTGGAATCAAAAATGGAATGAAAGTTCTGGCTCAAGTGCAGGTGACTTTTCATCCTGTTTATGGATTTAGCCTGAATGTCAAGGACATAGACGCTTCTTTTTCTTTGGGCGAACGAGCCCGAATCAGACAGGAAACCATAGATCGATTGACTCGGGAGGGAATTCTTCGCCTCAATGCCCGGCACGATCTTCCTAAAGTCATACAGCGAATTGGTATCATTTCAAGTCCCACGGCAGCAGGCTATGGAGACTTTGTGGACCAACTGGAGCAAAACAGCCAAGCTTACAAAATCTATCATCGTCTCTTTCCTTCACTGATGCAGGGAAATGAGGCCGCCACAAGTATCCGAACGGCAATTGCAGAGGCTGAATCCCAAAAAGACAAGCTTGGTCTAGACGCAATAATCATTATCCGCGGTGGTGGAGCTCAGCTGGATCTAGACTGCTTTGATGATTACCAACTTGCCGTCAAGATCGCCAATTGTAGCTTACCCATTATCACCGGAATCGGACATGAGCGGGATGAAACTGTAGCAGATCTGGTAGCCCACTCCCAACTCAAAACGCCTACTGCTGTCGCGGAATTTATCCTTTCAAGTTTTCGGATTTTCGAGGAAAACATGATGCTGCTCGCAACCCGGATTGATCGGATCACGAATCAGCAGCTCAAACTTTCCCAAAATCAATTGGGTGTGCTATCGCAACGAATTCAGTCCCTCGTTTTGTCCCAAATCCGATTGGAAAATGAGCGAATAGAAAGCCGAAAAGAGCGGGTCATCCGGGCAGCCAATTTGCAAACGAAGAATCAACTGGAGTTTTTAAACTCTTTGCAAAAATCCATTCAAAGCCTAAGCAATCAGCACATTCGAAGCAATGCGCAACGATTGGAAAGCTTGGAAAAGATGCTGGAGCAACTGGACCCTCGGTCCATTCTAAAACGAGGCTATACAAGAAGTGAAATAGACGGAACCCCCGTACACCTGACAAAAGCGAAGGTGGGAGACCGACTTCGGACCATCTCGGAAAATCAAGACATAGAAAGTACCATTACCCAAATAAAGGAGTCAAATGAAAACGTATAAGGAATCTGTAGAAAGACTGGAGCTAATCCTCAGCCAATTGGAAGAAGGAAAAAAAAGTGTGGACGAACTTTCAGAGTTGGTCAAGGAAGCTTCTGAACTTGTCAAAACCTGCAAAGAAAAGCTTCGAACCACGGAGGAAGATATTCAAAAGGCTTTTCAAGAGCCCTGATTTTCACCTATCCAAACAATAAAATTTGAGACTTTTGAGTTTTTAGGAATATCTAGGCAAAGACATTGGCATATTTGTTGCCAAATTTGCAACACAGAGATTTTCCAGATAAAACGTGATGAATTTGAGCCGCCGACTTCTTTTTATGCTTCCAGTAATGCTAGCTTCTACCCTTCTGGCAGAAGCCCAGAATTTTTATAAAGAGCGAATTTCAAGAAATAATATATTGACGATTGGAGCAGGTCCTTCTTTTGCCTATTTGGACAATGGTGGGCAGTACCGTTCTTTTGATTTTGAGATCAAGCCCTCTGTAGCCGTCTCTTTGACCCGGAAAATCACCTCTACCATGGATGTGCGGGCAACTTTTGGCATGCAATCCATCAGCAGTGGTGGCAACCCTCCTACGGTATTACGAGATCAATGGTTTGCCAATTTCTCTTCCTTCACGGTAAGAGGCTCTGCTTTCTATTTTGATGTGATTCCAAGCTTTAACCTCATTCGCTTTTACAATCATATGCATCGCTCCAAAGTCAATTTATATGGCGGTGCAGGATTGGGAGTGCTTCATGCCTTTACGGAGCAGACCAAATCATTCAGTCCGGATGAAACCCCTACCAAGCATCAAACCACCACTGGCTATGTGCCGGTAAGAGCAGGTTTAAGCTTTAAAATCGGTCCCTATTCAGACATTGCTGGAGAAGGAACCATGCTATGGACATTCACCGACAACCTAGACGGCAATGTGGGATCCAATCGCTATGGAGATCATTTATTCCAAGCGCAAATCGTCTATCGCCGATTTTTCCGACCGAAGGAAATGGATTAAAACAAGGAATTCAAAGAACACTTCCCAAGGATTAATTTTTTCAGTTCAGTAACTTCACAGGGAGATAACCTTGATCCCACCTTTTTTCCCTACCTTTGCGGCTTGAAAAACGCAGATCATGCAGAATATCAGAAATATCGCGATTATCGCACACGTTGACCACGGCAAGACTACCCTAGTCGACAAAATCATCCACGCTTCCAAAATCTTCCGGGAGAATCAGCAGTTTGACGATTTGATCCTGGACAACAATGATTTGGAGCGTGAAAGAGGAATCACCATCCTATCTAAAAACGTATCCGTACGCTACAAAGACACCAAAATCAACATCATTGACACTCCTGGTCACGCCGACTTTGGAGGCGAGGTGGAGCGTGTCTTGAAGATGGCTGACGGGGTAATCCTCCTAGTGGATGCCTTCGAAGGACCGATGCCACAGACCCGATTTGTATTGGGCAAGGCACTCTCTCTTGGCCTGACCCCTATCGTGGTGGTCAATAAAGTGGATAAGGAAAACTGTCGCCCTGACGAAGTGCATGAAGCGGTATTCGACCTGATGTTTAACTTGGACGCTACTGAGGAGCAATTGGAATTCCATACGCTTTATGGTTCGGCCAAGCAAAACTGGATGGGTCCAGACTGGAAAAACCCTACCGACTCTATCCTTCCGCTTTTGGATGCTATTTTGGAATATATTCCAGAGCCAAAGATCGAAGAAGGAAGCCTACAGATGCAGATCACCTCATTGGATTACTCCAATTTCGTCGGTCGTATCGCGATCGGAAGAGTAAAAAGAGGAAGCGTTACTGAAAACCAACAAATCGCCCTTTGCAAAGCTGATGGCAGCATCAAGAAAATGCGCGTCAAAGAGCTTCATACATTTGAAGGATTGGGTAAAAATAAAGTGCAGTCCGTACAGGCCGGAGATATCTGTGCGATCACCGGATTGGAGGATTTCGAAATCGGCGACACCGTAGCAGATGTAGAAAAGCCAGAACCACTTCCACGAATTGCGATCGACGAGCCTACCATGAACATGCTCTTCACGATCAACAACTCCCCTTTCTTCGGAAAAGAAGGAAAGTTTGTGACTTCCCGTCACTTACGGGATCGATTGATGAAGGAAATGGAGAAAAACCTCGCTCTACGAGTAGAACCTACCGATTCAGAGGATAAATTTTTGGTCTATGGCCGGGGAATTCTTCACTTGTCAGTCTTGATCGAGACGATGCGTAGAGAAGGCTATGAGCTACAAGTGGGACAGCCTCAGGTGATCTACAAAGAGATCGATGGCGTACAGTGCGAACCAATTGAAACATTGGTAGTGGATGTACCTCAGGAAACTGCCGGAAAAGTCATCGAACTAGCCACACAGCGAAAAGGTGAATTGCTGATCATGGAGCCTAAAGGCGACTTGCAGCATTTGGAGTTTAAGATTCCTTCCAGAGGATTGATCGGATTGCGAAATAACGTACTGACAGCGACTCAGGGAGAGGCAATTATGAACCACAGATTCTCTGCCTATGAGCCTTTCAAAGGAACTATTCCAGGAAGAATCAACGGTTCGCTTATTTCCATGGAGGGTGGACCTTGTACTGCCTATGCCATAGACAAGCTGCAGGATCGTGGAGTATTCTTTGTGGAGCCAGGAGAAGACTTGTACACCGGACAGGTGATTGGTGAGCACTCGAGAGACAATGACATCGTAGTCAATGTGCAAAAGGGTAAGAAACTGACCAACATGCGTGCCTCAGGATCTGATGACAATACCCGGATCGCTCCTCCGAAGCGCTTTTCTCTGGAAGAGTCCATGGAATACATCCAAAAAGACGAGTACCTGGAGATCACGCCAAAAAGTATCCGTATGCGAAAAATCTATCTGGATGAGAACGAGCGGAATAGAATGGCTAAGAAAGAAGCGTAAGTAAAATACGAAGTACGATGTACGAAGTACCAAGTATGAGGTACTAAGATGGACCCCGAAGGTTTTCGAAACCTTTGGGGTCTTTTTTTGACCTTTATTCGCCCCTGTGAGTGTCCTCACTCACAGATAGGAAAACTTGGCAGTTATCCGACATCACTTCGAAAAAAATAGGTCCGGACTAAGGCAGAAAAGCAGAGATTAGAGATAAGATAAAAGAAATAAGGGTGTTAGAAGTTAGTAATAAGCACCTTTCAAGTAGTGGAGATTTCCGGTTCGTGAAGACAAGACCCGAGGCAGAAAAAGTATCAAGTAGCTGTTATCAAATATAATGTACTTAAAATCATGCAGAAAGAACTAAGTACCTTGCGGTTCCTGAAGACATGAACCGAGGCAGAAAAAATGCTTTTCAATAGACCAGGAAAAAAGTACCTTAAGCCTCCTAGCTATCAAGAATTGAGTTTATTTTTATCAGAATATCTACAGATTCAAACATGAAAAATCTAAGATTTGAGATTGAGCAAATCCTTCAAAATACTTCTAAAATAAAGGAATGGGATATTCCGAAAGACTATTTTAATTGGGGTAAAGATCCTAGACATGTCGTGGATAATACCGAAAAAATGCCCGTAAACCCCAATCTCAAGAAGAAGTCTCTAAAGAAAAAAATCACCGGAGAATTAAAAAAGCTCTTTTTCAAACTACCTCCTTTGGTCATTTTTGATAGTAGGTACTCCGATTTTGAGGAGACTTATCTGCTTATGGGCAATGAGTCTTCAAAAAGGCTGTTTGCTGAATTAGTCCTTATGATGATCATTGGTGAAAACAAAATGCGCCTTTCTTCTTTTACAAAAGAATATGTTCGGACCTATGAAGACGCTTCGGAGGAAATTCTCAAATCAAATGATATTTTAAAAGTATATAAATGGGAATTGCGAAAGGTGAATATAAATAAGCCTTCGATTTCAATTTTTACTACTCCGGTCAACCTAGCATTACATAAGACTGACAGGTTATACAGCTATCATTCCAACGACACTTCGGTAGTAGTTGAAAAAGGGGATATCGTCATAGATGCCGGTGTAGGCTGGGGCGATACGACGGTATATCTAGCAGCTCTTGCAGCCAATGAAAATACGGGTTGGTCTTATGCCTTTGATATTCTTGAAGACGGAATGAATGCCTTGGCCGAACAATGCAAACAGAATGACAAGCTAACTAATATCACTCCAGTACTCAGGGCCCTTTCAGATAAAGACAATGAAACCGTAAACATTACCTCCCCCTCTCCCGGGGCAAAGGTGACTAATATCAATACCGGAAAAACCATACAAACCATTACAATCGATACCTTTTTTAAAAAGCAAGGCTTGAAAAAAGTCGATTTTATAAAAATGGACATTGAGGGTGCGGAAGTGCCTGCAATAAAAGGTGCATCCGAAACAATAAAAACCTTTAAACCTAAGCTTGCTATTAGTGTGTATCACAAATGGGATGATCTTGTAGTGATTCCTAAATTGATTTACAGCTTACGAGATGATTATAAATTTTATCTAGACTGCACGACAGGTTTTGGTGGAGAGGCTATCCTATATTGCAAGTAAGGGGCATTTTTCACCTTAAATAATCACCTATTGCCTAGGTCAAAATCCAAGGAGCCACAGAATACATTTGTATCTATCCGATAATGCAGACTGAACTGCCCTCAGGGATGGTGTCACCAATTCTCCCCTACTCGCCTTCCTAAATTAGCTCTACACTCATCGCCTAGGTGCACGGCCAATAGTAGACAGTTCTTATTCAAGGCTTATCTTCCTTTACATATTCCATTTTATAGGGGAAGGAATCGGGGAAGTGCAAAGAGAAAAGAAACTAGGCTTGTAGAAATTAGACAAAACCTCAGTAATTATCCGTTGGGTGTTTTTTATTCTGGAGGAAAGAAGCGTAAATAAGTATCAAGTACCAAGATGGACCCCGAGGGTCTTTTAAACTTTCTGTTATCAAGTATCAAGTACTTAGAATCATGCAGAAAGAATCAAATATCCTGCGGTTCTTAAAAACACGAACTGAGGTAGAAGCACCTAAAAAGTAAAAAACATCACCTATAACTCCATTTGAAATTAAAAAATTGATAATTTAAGAAAGTATAATTTTTGGCTATGAGAACCAGCCACCGAAATCTACACCCATGTATCCCAAAAGAGCTTGGAGAATGTGAAGAGTCCATTTGATCATTTGTAGATAAACATAAAAAAGGTGCATTTATGCAACCAAAATGGAAGAATAAACACACCAAAGGTGCATAAATAAACAAGTTGTGCACAACTCATTAACCAAATGAAAAAGTACTTTATAATTTCATTGATTCTTACATTTTCAATCAACGCATTGAGTCAACAAAGCATATCCATTGAGAAAACAGACTGCTTTTTGGATGACTGCGACCAGTTTAAAAATTATCCTAACATTGAATTTGGGCACCTTAATGTGCCAGAGGACTATGAAAATCATACTGGTAGATGGATAAAAGTGGCCTTTACACTTGTAAAAAGTACAATGGACAATCCTGAACCAGACCCGATACTTGTCTTTGGGGGAGGTTGGGGACAACCGGAGCTCAATAGGACTCTATGGCAATCGAATATGATTCCCGCTAAGAACAGGGACATTATTTTATTCGATTACAGGGGATCTGGCTATTCTCGACCAAAATTATGTCCTGATCTGGGCGAAAAACACCTGGAGATTATAAAACAAGACTTAGATTTTGATGCATTTAATGAAAAAATAAATCAACAATTTTATGCCTGTTTTGATGAACTTCAGAAGCGGGGTATAGATTATCGTCTTTATGGTACAGAAAGCAAAACCAAAGATGCTCTAAAGCTTATTGAACAACTGGGGTATACAACTGTAAACCTATTTGGCGTATCAAACGGTACAATGGGGATTCAGGGTTTTATCCGAGCAGCGGAAGGGTCAAAGGTTGAAATACGATCCATTTACAGCGATTCCAATATTCCTATGCGAGACTTTCAGCAAGGGGATTTGAGTGTCCTATACAAAGAGGTAATAGAAAAAATACTAGACGACTGTGCTAAAAACCGTGATTGCAATGCCGCTTATCCGAACTTAAAAGAACGTTTCCGTAACTTTTTGATTGAAACCATGAGTAAGCCATTAACCTATAATGGCGAATCTGAGATAGTATTTAATACCTATCTAATTAATTCTGTTATTCACCAGTTGCTATACAATAGCACCTTACATAAGGATATTCCTTTATTACTAGAAGCCTTTATTGCTAATGAACTGGATTTTTTGGACGGCATCTACCCTGTACTTGAGGAAATACTTTTAGAATCAAACGGAACCGCAATTATAAACTATACCTACGACTGGAAGGCAAGACAAGCGGAAGTATCCAAGGAATACGAGGAAACCAAAAAGTCTATTCCAGAATATATGTGGACTGATTTCTGGTTGGATTTTTACACTAAAGACAGTACGATAGCTTTAAATCCTAGGGATACTATACCAGTTACTAGTGATGTACCTGCTTTAGTTGTAGCTGGGACTTACGACCCTTTTACTGCACCAGAATACAGTAGAATAATGAACGAACGATATAGTAATAGTTATTATTTCGAATTTCCAAAGGTAGGACATAGTGTTTTTGTGACGCCTTGTGGCCAGAAGATGCTAAACGAATTTTTAAAGCAACCAGAAGCAGAACCAAGTAGCGAATGCCTAGAAAATCTGGCGTCAACACCTATACCTTTTACCACGTCCATCTATGCAAACTCTAAGGTAAGTTCGCTTATTAAAAAGGTCGCGATAGATAGAAATCTGTTATGGATAGTCATACTTTTTGTTCCTTTTCTTTTGGCTTTGATATATATCTTTCGGGAAGTTATACGTGTCATTCGCAAGAAAACATATAGTGCTTTGAGGACTGTTTTATTCCTATCCGTCATTATCTTCCTAGTCGGATTAGGTTACTACATGCTCGCTACTGTAAATCTGGGTGGACTCACACTCTTTTTTGGTCTTATTGATGAAGCATGGTGGCTACCGTGGTTTAGTTTGGTAATCATTATCTTAGGAATATTGCAACTGTACCGAATGATTAAGGAATCGAAATACACTTTTTGGAATTTCGGGGCCATTGTGTCCGCAGTTTTAGTTCTTATCACTGCTTTTGGCCATGGGATTCATCTATTTTAAACAATCGCTGTGCACTACAATGGCTATAAGTAATGCGGGCTGACTACTTAAAAACGAAGATATTACAACTAAATAACATTCTTTCTGACGGACAAAGATCGGTTTCAAAATTCCGAACTTGCCATAGCCAGGGCCGTTATCAGCACTTATGAAAAAACAAAAAAGATGAAAAATACTATAGCACTTTTATTCATAATCATCCTCTTTGGGTGTCAAAATCAGGATAATAAGGATACCCAAACCAATAAAAGCACAGGAAGGGTTCAAGAAAAAACTTTTGTCGAATTAGGTGGCGAAGAACAATATGTGGAAATGACCGGGGCCTCTGAAGACTTGCCTGTTTTGCTTTTTATTCATGGTGGACCAGGCTGGCCACAGACACCGCATCTGAGATATTTTAATGCTGAATTGACGGAAGAAATGATTTTAGTTTCCTGGGATCAGGCGGGTAGCGGGCAATCTTTTATCCGTAATCCCAATCCAAAAAACTTGAGTCCTGAGAGTTTGGTCAATGATGCACATGAGTTGACCCAGTTTCTAAAAAAGAAATTCAACAGAGAGAAGATATTTCTTGTGGGCTTTTCCTACGGGAGTGTTATCGGAATAAAACTAGCCGAAAAATATCCGGATGATTATTACGCCTATATTGGTGTTGCCCAGGTAATAAGTGTAGCAGAAAGCTGGGACGTTTCGATGCAATGGTTGAAGGAACAAGCCCAACAAAGAAAAGATCCAGCAGCAATCGAGAAGTTGGATTTAATCGAAAAAAAGGATAGCACCGTTTGTGCTACCATTCTGGATTGCTTTATGAGCAAGTATGAGTTGGTTGTAAAATATGGAGGAACAGTTTACGATACGGCTATTGCCAAAGAAATTGAGAAAGCGGAAACGATGTATGAAGATTATAAAGACTATGACTGGTTTGAAGCCTTTAACTACACCTCGGCTCGAATGGATGGAGTAGCCTTCACCACAGATATTTCAGATATCACTGAATTAAAGATTCCTGTATATTTTTTGGGCGGTCGTCATGACTGGAACCTGCCCAGTGTAGTGGCAGAGAACCATTTAAACAAAATGACAGCTCCAGAAAAAAAATACATTTGGTTTGAAAAATCAGGACATGAATTAGCAGATGAGGAGGCTGAGAAATTTAATCAAACCATCATTGAAATCGTGAAAGAAAAAAGCCGCTAACAACACCTACACGCCATGCCCTCCGGGACACTTCGCACAGCCAAACCGTTGGATGTCAAAAAAAGAAAAATATTTATGATTAATGAATGTCATATTCAAAATACTTAAATGGATCCTTAAGGCAATCGGATTGCTATTAGCAATTATCATTTTTGCTGGGCTAATCTTTCGCCTTTTTGCGCCAGAACCGCAACCTCCTGGTGAACTTATTGATATTGGTGGCTTTAGCTTACACATCAATAGTGTTGGAGAGCGAAACAACAAGCCAACCCTAATTATTGAATCCGGGGCAGGAGCTCCGAGTGAATACTATTATTGGTTGGGTGAAGGGCTGAAGGACAGCATGCAGGTTGTTCGTTATGACCGAGCGGGTATAGGGTATAGTGATGTGAGCGATACTCCTAGAGACCCCGAAACAATTGCGAGAGAATTGCATACACTGCTGGAAAAGGCAGGAGTGTCACCTCCCTACATTATGGCTGGTCACTCATACGGTGGACATTACATCCGTGTCTTTACGGAACTCTATCCAGACGATGTATTGGGATTGGTGTTTCTGGATTCCCCTCATCCCAATGAGAGCAAAAGACTAAACATGCCTCCTGAGCCAAAATTCCTGAATGCACTATATAATATCGGAGCAGTTTTGGGAGACCTTGGCATTCTGGGTTTATTTGATCGAATCCTTGGTCCGATACTTTGGGCCCCTGGCTTACCTGAAGAAGTTACTGAGCGATATCATGACTATACTCTTAATGGGAATTACCTTTGGGGGTATCTAAAAGAAGAAAAATGGTACCCAAAGTTGGTAGAAATGTCTGATATGACAAGCGACTTTGGTTCTAGGCCGATCAGGGTTTTCGCAGGAACAAATTTGAACGAAAATGCTCTTCTGAAAATGGGTTTAAATCCAGAAGCAATTAGAACAGAAAGAAGGAAGATGCAGGAAGAGCTAGCAGGTCTTTCAACCAATGGTCAGGCTTTTTTTCTGAAAGGAGGTCACATTACTATCTTCAGCCAAAAAGAAAATGCAGATATAATTTGTGGTGAAATCCTAAAGCTTTTGAGGGAACTAGAAATGGAGTAACGAAATACCACACGGGCCATGACGTCAAGGCTCCCAACGTCGCACGGCGCATAGCCAAAACATTATCAGATAAGAGGTAATGAAAACCAAAAAATCGGAATTATAAGTCCTTTGAAAATTACGCTCCATTGACGAGAGCGCTATTTGATAAGGAAAAAAAATTACATGAATTTACCCTTTCTTGCTTTAGAGAAAATGAAGGGCTAAAATTCCGCGAAAATAATGGATTTATGCAGGCATCCGTCATCGGACACTTGATATACGTCCAGATTAACAAAAAAATAAGCTTACTGCCATATTTCTATATATCCACAAATTGTTTTACTTGACTTACTAAAGCAAACACATGCAACAGATCTCTTTTTGGCAAACATGGCTCCTTGCAGCCATACTGATGGCGATACCCACTACCCTCCTAGCCCAGGAAGCTGAGCTCACACTTGATGACCTTTTTGCAACCCCCAAACTGACGGGAACAAGCCCTTCTCAGCCTGTCTGGGCACCAGACAGTGAGCACTTTGCTTTTTCCTGGAGTGAACCGGGAAATCCCGGGCGTGGGCTCTGGGTATCCACTAGCAATGGGCTGGAAGTAGACCTTATTTCCAATACGAATTCCCCGGCAGTTCGCGATATGGTCTGGACCGACGCGAACACCATCCTTAGCCTACGTGGAGACAATCTATGGCAAACATCGCTCAGCCAAGGAGTCGACCTTCAGTTGATGCCTGTCGAGGCAGGTGCAAGTAACCTTTCGATATCGCCAAGCGGCAAGCAAGCGGCATATTTAAGAAACGGCGACCTGTGGCTTGCTGATTTCGCTTCCAAACAGAATCGCCCACTCACCGAGATCGGCATTGCCAGTCTCTCAAGCTTAGCTAAAGGGCGCTACAGCCGACCTGAACGTGAAATCGGTCCAGGCATCTGGAGTGGACCAACTTACAAGTGGTCCCCGGATGGCAAAACCATCGCGATTCACGTTGTGGACCGACGCGAGATGCGAAAAGTACCCTTCCCGGATTACCTCGCTTCCGAAACCAACCCCAACGAGGTACGCCGAAGTTATCCTGGGGATCCCAACGAGATTCGGAGGGTTGGCCTACTCGCAGTAGAAAGCGGAAACATCACCTACCTCGATTTGCCGGAGCCCCATGCCAATCAGGTCATCGACTTCAATTGGTCACCAGAGGGTGCGCTGCTGGTGGATATCGCAACCGACACGGCAGTTGAACGAAAGTTGTATGTCCTTGCACCCGGAGCAAGCCAACTAAGAGAGATTTGGCGAGGTGTTCGAGAGAGCCGCATGTACACTTCCTTTGGATCTACCTGGCATCCCGATGGGCAGCAGGTCGTTTTCTTAAGCGATATGGGTGATCGTTATGGTCTTTATACCATCGAGGCCTCGCCATCAAGGGATCTTCCGCAACTCCTGACAGATCCGTCCTATGATGTGCTTTCCTCCCCTAGCATTGCTGGTGACGCCCTGTTTTATACAGGCAACGGCGTTAATCCCTACGAACAACAGGTCTATCGATTGAAAATATCCGGTGGTGATCCAGAGCAGGTGACGCATCTTTCTGGGCAGAACGTAGGCTATCCCTCACCGGATGGCAAGTACTTGGTGTTCATGCATAGCAACGACACCTCACCGCCCGAGCTTTACGTGGTCAGCAGCGAGGGTGGTGATGCTAGGCAGATAACCCAGTCGCCATTACCCGCCTTCACGGAGCGAACCTGGACGGCTGCGGAATATGTTAGTTTCCCCAGTCTTGTAGATGACTACACGCTGCATGCCCGGATTCTGAAACCTACCAACATGCAGCCCGGCAAAAAGTATCCTGTGATCTTTGGGCCCGTGTATTCGAATACTGCGAGAAACCGCTGGGCTGGCAACTACAGCCTCGTACAGCAGCTCTTGGTCAAGAAAGGATATATTATCGTGCAGGTGGATTCACGCGGTAGCAACGGTTATGGCCGGGCATTCCGCGAGGAGTTCTTGCTGGGCTTTGCCGACCAGGACATTGAGGATTATGCGAGTGCCGTAGCCTACATGGAGTCGTTGGATTTTGTCGATCCCGACCGCATCGGCATCTGGGGCAGCAGTTACGGGGGCACACTCTCCGTTTATTCGCTTTTGATGAAGCCAGGCTTATTCCAGGTGGGTGTTGCTGCTGCTGCAGCTGTGGACCCGATGTTCTTTGGCACGGACGACGTAGCGATTGTTCGCACCCCACAGACACATCCGGAGATCTTCGAAAGAAAAGCCCTCAAGTATGCAGGCAATTTGGAGGATAAACTTTTGTTCATCCACGGTATGCAGGACCATGTAGTGCCATTTAAGACAATAGCCGTGTTAGCCGAAGAACTGATCAAACAGGGTAAGGACTTTGACTTTGCATTTGCACCAGGTGCAACGCATGGATGGAGCCGTGAGCAATATTACGATCGCTACCTGTTTGGCAAGATGATCGAATACTTCGACCGACACCTAGCCGAGCCGTCAAAGTAAATACCTGACAACAGGCAGGCAGGGATTCTATCCCGACCGACGCTACGGGACAGGTTGTGGCATTTAAAAAATCAAATGATAAACAGATGAAGGTTTGCATTGCACAAACGAAATCCGAAAAAGGAAATATCCGAAGGAATATTGAAAGCCATTTGGAGTTTATTGAGCGTGCAATCAAATTAAAAGCTGACTTGATCATCTTTCCCGAATTGTCTATTACAAACTACGAACCTGATTTAGCCAAGGAATTAGCAACAGACACCAAGAGCAATATTTTTGATCCATTTCAAGAACTTTCCAATAAAAATGAAATAGCTATTGGAATCGGAATGCCAACAAAAGGTACAGAGGGAATCAATATCAGTATGCTGATTTTTCAGCCAAATAAGGAAAGGATAACTTATGCCAAACAAATATTGCATTCGGACGAGCTCCCCTATTTTGTAAGTGGCAAAAACCAAACTTTTTTAACTATCGATGGAGTAAAAATCGCCATAGGAATCTGCTATGAGACATTGCAAAGAGAGCATTTCTTAAATGCAAAAAATCAAGGAGCCGATATTTACATTGCAAGCGTAGCCAAACCAAAAGGCGGAATTGAAAAAGCATACCAATACTTTCCTGGCATTGCAAAGGAGTTCAACATCCCCATATTGATGTCAAATTGTGTTGGGGATTGTGATAACTTCATGAGCGCTGGACAAAGTGCTGTTTGGAACAAAAAAGGTGAGTTAATGGAACAACTTGATGACTCTAATCAAGGAATTATAATTTTTGACACGAATACAGAGCAAACAGAAAAAGAAATATATGATTATCCGCAATCATCCAAGTAGTTCAAAATGGTCTCGACTTGGTTCGATTAGCTCACCAGATGTTGCTAGGCTTCTGGATTTGCGGTTAATTTATGAGGAGAGGTAAGCGGACATTCTTAATAAATAAAAGATGGAGATAAGAAGATTTAGAGAAGCAGATTCTCATCGTGCTTCAGAAATTATCTGGAAAGCCCTAGAAATCAATAATAGCAAGGATTATGGAGCTGATGTTTTATCTTCCATGAAGAAAGAATATTCTCCAGATCATATTTGCATCTTATCTAGGCGAAGAATCTTCCTTGTTCTTGAATCTGAAAATAGAATTCTTGGCATTGGAGGACTTGAAAACGATTTTATTTGTAGTGTCTTTGTTGATCCAGATGAACAAGGAAAAGGAATCGGGAACATGATCATGAAAGAATTAGAATCTCTGGCAAAAAAGAATAATCATAAATCTGTATTTCTTCATTCCAGTTTAACAGCAGAATCATTTTACCTAAAGAATGGATACAAACCACAAAAACGTATTGTTGTTCCTGTTTCTGGTGAGAATATTTTGATGGAAAAAGAACTATAAAGAAAGAAGATAAAAGTTTTTAATCTGTTGATTTGTTGCCACGAAAGACATCATCTAATAGGGTCACCCAACATGCCTGCTGAAGCTGTACATGAAAAATCATATTAAAATCATCAAAGAAGTAAGCCAAAGCAGGACCGAATCAACAATAATTCCTAATCTTTCTTTTCAAATAAATCATCAATCATTCCCAACAAAATTCGCTCTTCCGAAGAACCGTTGATTCACGAAGTTATTGAGATTGGAGCCAAAACGGTAATTAAACCCAAACCTCGTATCGATGGTGTAGGCTGAGGGCAAAGTGACTCTCCCACTCAAAATATCCTGTTCCGTGAAATCTCCTGATGCCAGATAAATCTGGTCCTTTACGTAGTTACCTTCTGCCCGTACATAAAAAGAAAAATTACCCGTCACCCGGACTTCTGCACTAACATTCAAACCGGTGGTCCAAAAGCTAAAATCATCCAGATAGTTTCTCAAACGATAGCCAACTTGCAGATTTCCCCATCGTTGAGTTAATCCTAGACTTGCTCTCAAACTTTGGAGTGCTCTGGTTTCTTGATTTGAACCGTAAATCGTTTCTTCGACATAGGTATTATTCCTAACCTCAACCCCATAGTTTAATCGAAGAAACCTAGAATTCTGCTCTGATTCCGGAAAGAAATTGTACTCAATTGCCGGTCTGAAGCTGACTTGAAACTGGTAATTGAAGCGAGTGTTCTGCCGACCATCCAAATCATATCCGTAAGACCATTGGGGTGAAATAGACTTTACCAACTGGTGGCCAAATCCAAATTCTGATACATCAAAATCGTTCTCAACTTCGTCGATAATGGGGTTGCCATTTTCATCAAGAACCGGGTTTCCATTCCCGTCTACTCTTGGCTCCCTTTGAACCGTTGTTCTCAGCCTTTCATTTATTCTTCCGGATATATTGATCTTCCAATCATCTGTGATCCGGTTGACATTAATGTCTGCACCAAAATTGATGTCTCTGCTTAATTCCTCCAATTCAATATTGGCATCACTGCCAATATTAAAAACCCAATAATCCCAGGGATCAACCATTTCCAGCTCAGTTTCTTCGAGAACGCTAGGGCTAGTCTTCATGTTGATATCAACTATCTCCCCTGCCTTAGTCTTCGCTACATATGGAGCCAAACCTAATTTGATATATCGGGTCAATTTTTCACGTACTTCAAAGTCGGTGTCCGTCTGTTTGTTATTCACATAAAGCGTGTCTGTCCTACCTGCATGAAGGTTTTGTTGACCTATGAAAATGAGTTGGTATTGTCGTCCTCCTCCACCAGATTCATTATTATTGATAAGCACAAATACATCAGCCAGTTGATTATCCCTGTAGAAGTCCACTGCCGTAATTTCTGTTCTGATAAAATCCATATCACAGCCGCCATCTCTTCGTTCGCAGCCATCGATAAAGACCCGCAGTTTATTGGGAGGGCTGGTATTACCGATTAACGTTTGACTAATTGCAAAAGGAGTTAAGGAAAAGATTATCAGGACCAATAATAGTGGTGTTTTTCTCATTGAATTAGGGGATAATTAACATTGACCATGTTCTTTAGGTCAAGCTTGAATGCCTGTAATTGCTGGCATATTACCATTGTAATGTGAAAATAAGTACACATTTCACACAAAAGTGCAAAGGAAATGATTGTTGGTATATGCTGACAATAAATCAAAGGAATGAATAGATAGAACGTCCGTGTTTATGCTAAGCTCCTTCTTTTATTCTTTGGTACAAACCGGATCATGTCCCTTGTACTTATTGGATGGCGTCAGAGCATATCCTTAACCCACTTTTTTTCAATAAATTAAGTATATTCATACCTAGAGTTGGGTGTTTTTTTGCCATCGCTCTTGTACCATCCCTTGGCATTTAGGGGTGAATGTTTAATATCTAAATCGAGACATTATGAAACTTAATCGACTCATTTTAGTATCTGCTATTCTATTTACCATTACGGCATGTAATCAAACTACCATTGACCAAGAGGCTGAAGCAGAAAAGCTAATGGAACTTTCCAGATCTTGGGCTAAATCTGTTAAAGACAGGGACGTTGAAAAAATGTTGTCTTATTGGGCAGATGATGCGATGGTGATGTCACCTAATGAGGCTTCAGTGGTGGGAATTGAAGCACTTCGAGGAATGGTGGAGCGATCTATGAAAATCCCAGGTTTCGAAATCTATTGGGAACCGCAAGAAGCATTTGTTTCAAAAAGCGGGGATTTGGGATATGTCATTATCAAAAATTACATGACCATGCCGACAGATACTTTGGGAAATACCCGCACAGTTTTTAACAAGGGGGTTGAAATCTGGAAAAAACAAGAAAATGGAGTCTGGAAGAATGTTGTAGACATTTCCAATTCAGATCCTTCAATAAGCTCTCTCGATTAGAAGGCCCCACACCCTTATGGGGTTATACATTTTTTGGTCGATAAAGGGTTTTAAAAAGAAATTTCACTTTCTCACTGGCTTTGGTCTCGATGGGCTCTAAAGAGGCTTTGAATAGTCTTTTATTTAATGCTTTTGGGATGCCAAATCAAAAAAAATCCAGAATGAATTTGAGCGATTCATTCTGGATTTTATTGGAAATTCCTGAGGCTGATTAAAATCCAAACATTCCGTTTGTATGTGCCAATCCTTCTGTGGGGATTTCTTGAATCACATCCCAATGCTCTATAATTTTGTCATTTTTCATCCGGAATAAATCGTAGAAAACATGTTTCTTACCCCCATTCCATTCGCCTTCACTCACTGTAAGTACAAAATTTCCCTCTCCCAATACCTTGTGGATTTTGGTGTACTTAAACATATTTCCTTGTGAACTGAGATATTCTACCGCTTCCACAATACCAGTCAATCCATCTTTGATTTGTGGGTTGTGCTGATGATACTCTTCAGAACTGATGTATTCACCAATCTTCTCTGGATTTTTACCCATCAGGACATCTTCTACAAGCGAAATAGCCAATTTCTTATTCGCTTCAGTCTTTTCTAAATCTTCCGCAATAGTTGGTCCGTCGGTCTGGGTCCTTCCGCTGGCTGTTTCTTTCACCAAGACTGTCATTGCATCCCAATGCTCGGCCACTTTGCCATTCTCATCCACGCGGATGATATCAAAAGCCACCATTTCATCTGCTCCGAAAGGCTTGGCATTTTTCCAGATGTTGTGCATAAAAACAAAGTCTCTGTCCTGGAACATCCGCACGTTTTCGGCATAAGTGCCATTTTCCTTTAAAACGGGCAGTAAACCAATAAAAGGTTCTAATCCAGTCGGCACAAATGGATTATGCTGAATGTAATCAGGATTTGCAAGTTGGCGCATGGTCTCAGCGTCTTGCTTGGCAACAGCTCCTAAGAAGGTGCCCACAATTTCTTTGTTACTCATTGTTTTTTCTGTTGAAGAATCATCCTCGTCTATTGATTTACTTTGACTCATGCCGCAGGAAGCGAGGATACCTGCCAGCAGAAATACAGTGATTGCTTTTTTCATTTGAATAGAATTAATTACTTTTGATTTGCAAGTAAAAGTAAATAATTACTTTCAATTTGCAAGCATTAATGAAAATAAATTTCATTTTGCAAGTAATTTTCAAAAAGACGTATCAGATGCGACAGGATTTCAGATGTGATTGTCCCTTTACTTCAGCTTTGGACATTCTAGGAGACAAGTGGATATTGGTGATTATCAAGCAAATGCTTATTGAAGGCAAAGAGACTTTCAAAGACTTTGCAGAAAGTGAGGAAGCAATTGCTACCAATATTCTATCCGCCAAACTCAAATTTTTGGAGGAAGTAGGAATCGTCATCAAAACAAAACGACCGGGAAATAAAAAGACCAATCTTTACTTATTGACTGAAAAGGGGCTGGCCTTGACGCCTATCCTTGTAGAACTTGCTACTTGGAGCGATGCCCATTTGCGAGACCTCCACCCTACTATTGTGAACGGAGAATCCATGGAGTCACTTCGAAATGATAAAACAGCATTTGCAAAAGCCCTGGATAAAAAATACAGGGAAAAGCTAGCTGTAAATTAGTTGTGCAATTTTACAGACTGGCTATATATCCAAAAGCAATGCCTTTGTCGAGATATCCTTAAATCCCTCAAGCTCTTACTGCTGTTTCTGAAAATTGAATACCGCTTTTGAATATCAAATTCTGCAGAAAGTTTATCTTTAGCCATTCAACAAGCCTAAGCATGACACAACGAAGAAATTTCTTAAAAACTATTTCCGCAGCCTCTGTAGCTGCTTTCTTACCTATTAACTCAATTGCACAAAACATGAAAAAACAACCGATGATCCACCAAGTTTATTTTTGGTTACATGATGAAAATGACACCCAAGAATTTCTAACAGCGGCAGTACCCATGCTGGGAAAATGCAAAACTGTAGGAAGATTCATCGCCGGCACCCCTGCTGATACCGAAAAAAGAGATGTGGTCGATCATTCATGGCAAGTATCCTGCACGCTCTTTTTCGATAGCCTCGAGGACCAGTTAGCCTATCAAAAAGACCCCTTGCACTTGGAGTTTATTGATAAATATTCATCCATGTGGAAAACCGTAAAAGTGTACGACATCGCGATCTAATGACATCCGCTTCAAAGGATATTTCGTAAATACCATAAAATCAATGGATATGAGGAAAATAAGATGGATTCTTGGATTGCTGGTCTTCGGAATTTGGTCCTGTCAAACGACAGATGACCCAACTCCAAACCCGCAGTCTGATGTGGTGAAGGATGCAATATTCTCGACCATGCAGGAATGGTATTTCTGGAATATGGAGCTTCCTGGCGAAATTAACACCGCAAATTACGCGAGCAATGAGCTGTTGTTGGAAGATATTATTTACAAGCCGCTAGACCGCTTTTCATATATTACCACGCAAGAGGCCTTTCAGAATGCCTTTGTAGGAAGAAATGCAGGACATGGTTTCGGCTTTGCTTTTGACCAAGATGAGCGTCTATTCCTGACCTTTGTATTCGATGAAGCACCGGCTGGGAAAGATGGCTGGCAGCGAGGATGGGAAATCATCGAAATCAACGGAAAACCTCTTGCCGACTACAAAACTTCCTCTGGCGGATACAATTTCGATTTAGGTCCTCCAGACCCAGGGATCAGCAATACCTTTACCTTCCGACTTCCCGATGGCAGCACGACTACTCGGACGAATACTAAGGCAGAATATCAATCCAATTCGGTACTCTACCAAAATGTCTACCCCATAGGAAATAAAAAAGTAGGCTACTGGGTCTATCAAAGCTTCAAAGCTACGGCTGGGCTTACTCCTACCCGAAGTCAGGAGGTAGAAAACTCCATGAACTACTTCACCGGAGAGGGGATCGATGAATTGATCATAGACCTAAGATACAATGGCGGGGGCTCAGTGGCTGTCGCCGAACAAATCCTCAATTACTTGATCCAGTCCTCAAACTCCGGGAAAGTGATGTACACCAATAAACTGAACGAGGATAAATCAGAGCTAAATCAATCAGAAAACTTCTCTAAAATCGGTTCGCTGAACCTATCCCGAGTAATTTTCATTACGAGCCGTGGTTCAGCCTCCGCTTCCGAATTGGTGATCAATGCTCTCGATCCCTACATGGATTTGGTCTTGATTGGAGACAATACCTTCGGCAAACCTGTAGGCTCTTTTCCCCTGTCCCGATACAACCGCACCTTGGCTGAAAACGATGTTGAATTAGTACCCATCACTTTTGCCACAGCGAATGCAGAGGGCAAAGCTGAATATTTCGAAGGATTCCCTGCTACATTCTCCGTCAGTGATAGTCCGAATATTCCTTGGGGCGATACCAGAGATTCCCGACTGAATGCTGCCCTTCAATTTATCCTAGATGGCATCATCAATGGTCGTGTACAACAGGAATTCTACCGTCCATCGTGGGAGATGATCGACTCTTTTCATGGATTACAGCAGGAATTCCCCGCTTATTAATTTCAAAAAGATTTCAAAGGCCGCTCTTTTTCTAAGGCGGCCTTTCTTAATTTAGCCCTGCAAATAAAAACAGCACTGTGCAAAGATTAGCCATTCTCGCTTCCGGTAGCGGCTCCAATGCCGAGAAAATCATGGAGCACTTTCAAAAAAGTAAAAAAGCTTCTGTTGCCTTGATCGCTTCTAATAAAGCGGATGCTTTTGTTCTAGAGCGAGCTAAAAAATTTCAGGTACCCACCTTTACTTTTTCAAGAAAGGAAATGCAGGAAGGAAAGCTTCTGGAGAAATTGAAACAAGAAAAGATCGATTGGGTGATTTTGGCTGGTTTTCTTCTGAAAATCCCGGAAGACTTGATTCGGGCTTTTCCTGATCGAATGGTGAATATCCATCCTGCCCTCCTACCCAACTATGGGGGAAAAGGAATGTATGGAATGCATGTGCACGAAGCGGTCAAAGCAGCTGGAGATGAATCAACCGGCATCACGATTCATCTTGTCAATGAAAACTACGATGAAGGAAAAATCATCTTTCAGACAGCCACAGCCATAGACCCTGCCGATACTCCAGAGGATATCGCCCAAAAAGTGCATGCACTAGAGCATCGATACTTCCCTGAGGTGATTGAGAGTCTATTGGAATAATTCGCGTTTTTTTCAATTAAGTGAAATACTATTTCCTGATTTCCTAAAAAGGAAAACTCCTTCCCATCTTTTCTTTCAAAAGCAATAGAAAAATTTTTATTCTATCTTGAATTATTTCAAATGATTTGTGATCTTAAAAAGTGAAAAACCGCTTTAGGTAAGTCACCTCCTACCACGCAAAGAATCCAGTCATGGGCGATCATCAGGTCAGTTTAGACAATAATGCACAGGCAAGAAATCTTTTTATCAATCATCTTCTGGAGGATCTGCAGGCATTAGATCAGCTCGTAAAAAAAGACCTGCTGGAAAAAGGAGTCACTCGAATAGGAGCAGAACAGGAGTTTTGCCTAATCAATGAACATTACCGTCCCTCCAATCAAGCAGCTGCTGTGTTGGAAGATGTACAGGACGAACATTTCACAACCGAATTAGCCAAGTATAATCTGGAGATCAATCTGGATCCAATCCTTTTCGAAGGCAATTGCTTCGAGGAGATGGAGTCTCAGTTGCTAGAATTACTGGAAAAAGCCAAAAAAAGCAGTGCAAAATTTGAAGAACGAGTTCTACTCACTGGAATCCTTCCAACGATATCCATGGACGAACTCAGTCTCGAATACATGACCGAAAACCCGCGCTACCTGGCATTGAATACCCTGATGCGGAAAGCACGTGGAGGAAATTTCCGAATGAGTTTTATGGGTGCCGATGAGCTTTCTATTGTCCATGATTCGGTCATGTTTGAAGCCTGCAATACAAGTTTTCAAATGCACCTTCAGATACAGCCTGATGATTTTGAATCTGCATATAACTGGGCTCAGGCGATTTCAGGGCCTGTTTTGGCAGTCTGTGTCAACTCACCACTCCTTTTGGGAAAGGAGCTTTGGAACGAAACAAGAATCGCGCTTTTCCAGCAAAGCATCGATACGCGAAAAGTTTCTAAAGCGCATATTACCAAGCAGGCGCGAGTTTCATTTGGCAACTCCTGGGAAAAGGGAAACATCGTAGATTATTTTAAAAAACAGCTTTCTAGCTACCGAATTCTACTCACCAAAGAAATCGAGCAAAATGCTTTGGAAGAATTGGAAGCAGGCAGAATCCCCAAACTCAAGGCGCTGAATCTGCAAAATGGTACTATCTATCGCTGGAACAGACCCTGCTACGGGGTGCTTCATGGCAAGCCAGGATTGAGGATTGAAAACCGATACATTCCGGCAGGTCCCACAGCTAGGGATGAGATCGCAAACTTTGCCTTTTGGGCTGGTTTGATGCAGGGAAGACCAAAGGAATATGATAATCTTCCCGAGCAAATGGAGTTTGAAGAGGCAAAATCCAATTTTGTAAGGGCAGCACGCTATGGAAATGAAACTTGCCTAAACTGGATGGGGAAAAGTATCCCCGCAAGCGAATTAATCCTAAAGGAACTACTTCCCTTGGCAGCTGCTGGCCTACAGAAAATGGGACTTGCCCAAGATAGTATAGACAAGTATCTAGGAATTATCCGAGACCGATGCCAGAAGCAAACAGGATCACAATGGATGATCAAAAACTTCAGACATCTCAAAAAGAAGCACAAAACCGATGATGCTATCGTAGCCTTGACTCAAGCCATCTACGAGAATCAACAAGATGAAACGCCGGTTCACCAATGGCCGGAAACTCATCAATTTGAAGCTTTTGAAACTAAAGCCGGGAAAGTTGGGCATATCATGACCACAACGCTTGTAACTGCCGATTCCTTGGATTCAGCCAAATTGACGCTGGAATTTATGCATTGGAATAGGATTCATCACCTGCCCATTGTGGATAATAGAGAACGCTTGGTTGGGATCATTACTTATAGTCATTTACGGCAGTTTTGGGATAAAATCCATGATACATCCTCGGAGCTACTTGCAAAGGATATCATGGTAAACGAGGTGATTGTTGCAATACCTTCCACCCCAATAACGGAAGCCATTGAACTAATGAAAGAAAAAGAGATTGGCTGCCTACCGGTGGTTCAAAACGGCTTTCTCGTTGGAATTATCACTACTAAGGATTTGGAAAACATCAAAAGTGTCTGAGCTAAGCCCACCTATTCAAACCGATTTTGACTTTGATCGCATCATAGACCAAATAGAGGGAGAATTGCCTGGACCACACCTGATCTTCTTTGCCGGAATTCACGGAAATGAACCTTCGGGGGTTTGGGCCTTGAGAAATGTCCTTCAAAGAATTCGAAAGGAAAAAATCCCCATAAAAGGAAAAGTAACAGCTCTAGCTGGAAATCTCCGGGCACTTCAAAAGGGGAAGCGATTTGAAGAGAATGACCTTAATCGACTTTGGACTAAAAAAAATATTGAGGCACTTTCAAAAGACAACTTCCAACCCGAAAATGAAGATGAAATTGAATTAGAGGAGCTATTTGCCCTGATTCAGGAAATTATTCTAAACCAATCAGGCCCTCTGTATTTTTTCGACCTACACACAACTTCCAGTCAGTCCATCCCTTTTATCCCTGTCAATGACAGTCTGATCAATCGTGCTTTTGCGCAGCAGTATCCCCTACCGCTTATTTTGGGAATAGAGGAATATATCGAAGGACCGGTGCTTTCCTATATCAATGAGTTGGGCTTTGTTTCCTTTGGCTTTGAAGGAGGTCAGCATACAGACCCTATTTCTGTCAAAAACCATGAACGATTCATTCAGCTTTCTCTTGCTTTTGCAGGAAGTTGTGACTCCAAAAACATGAAAGTTGAGGAGAGTTTGAATGTCTGGAAGAAGGAATATGGATCTTTCCAGGATTTCTATGAGATCTTTTTCCGATTTGAGGTTAAGCCTGAGAGTGAATTCAAAATGAATCCAGGCTTTAAAAGTTTTCAGGAGGTGACAAAGGGAGAAAAACTTGCTATTTCTGGGGGTAAAGCAGTGCTTTCGCCGAAAAACACACAGATTTTTATGCCGCTTTATCAAGCTCAAGGCAGAGATGGATTTTTCCTGATTCGGAAAACACCCCAGTTATTTTTAAGCCTATCTGCCTTTCTTCGGAAAAGAAAACTAGACCGACTCATCACTTGGCTACCGGGAGTGCAATGGGCATCTCCAGAAAAAGATGCGATGCGTGTGGATTTACGAATTGCAAAATTTCTAGCCAAGCCTATCCTACACCTTTTTGGATACCGGGCAATGCAAAAAAGCGATCATTATCTGATCATATGGAATAGGGAATGGAGATCCCGATTTAAGGATTATCAAGAAGAGAGCTGGTATCAAGTCTGATTCCCTTGGTACTAATCGAGATTTCTCACAGAGCTTTTGCCCATTTTTCCTACCTTTGCAGCTTCATTGAAATTCAAACCTATCCATTCAAAAAATGGCTGTCAAAAAAATCGAATCTGCCCTAATCTCAGTCTTTTACAAAGACAATCTCGAACCTATCATCGCGCTTCTGAAAAAACACGGAGTAAAAATCTACTCGACCGGTGGCACTCAAAAATTCATCGAAGAACAAGGTACTGAAGTCATCCCAGTTGAAGAATTGACCTCCTACCCTTCCATTTTTGGAGGAAGAGTGAAAACCCTCCACCCAAAAGTATTTGGTGGAATTTTGTATCGAAGAGAAAATGAGGGCGATGTATCCCAAGCAGCTGAATTTGACATTCCGGCCATCGACTTGGTCATCGTGGATTTGTATCCTTTTGAAGAAACGGTAGCTTCCGGAGCTTCAGAGGCAGATATCATCGAAAAGATCGACATCGGAGGAATTTCTTTGATCCGAGCTGCTGCCAAAAACTTCAAAGATGTGACCATCATCGCTTCCAAAAATCAGTATGCAGAATTGGAAGCCAAGTTGGAAGCACAAGACGGAGGCACTACCCTAGAAGATCGAAGATACTTCGCTGCTCAGGCTTTCCAGGTGTCATCCAATTACGACACGCATATTTTCAACTATTTCAATCAAAACGAAAATATTCCTGCATTGAAGGTTTCCGAAAGCAAGGCCAAAGCACTTCGCTATGGCGAAAACCCACATCAAGCGGCTCATTTTTACGGTGATTTGGAGAACCTTTTTGATCAACTGAACGGAAAAGAACTTTCTTACAATAACTTGGTCGATGTAGATGCAGCAGTCAATTTAATTGCTGAATTCCCAGACCAAACAGCCTTCGCTATTTTGAAGCATACGAATGCTTGTGGTTGTGCCACGGCGGATTCTGTGAAAGAAGCTTATCAGAAAGCCTTTGCCGCAGATACCACTTCTGCTTTTGGCGGTGTATTGGTAACGAATAAAACAGTAGACAAAGCAGCTGCAGAAGAGATGCATTCTCTATTCTTCGAAGTATTGATTGCTCCGGAATTCACCGAGGAGGCTTTGGTAGTTTTGAAAGGCAAAAAGAACCGAATCCTTCTTCGCCAAAAAATGGCTTTACCAGGCACCAAAATGATCAAGACCTTATTGAACGGTGTGATCGAGCAGGACAAGGATTTGGCTACGGAAAGCAAGGAAGATTTCAAAGTGGTGACCAAAGTTGCTCCTTCTGAAAAAGAACTCGATGCTTTGGTTTTTGCAGCTAAAGTCTGCAAGCATACCAAATCTAATACGATTGTGTTGAGCAACGATTCTCAGCTATTCGCTTCAGGTGTAGGACAAACTTCTCGAGTAGATGCATTGAGACAGGCAATTATCAAAGCAGGTGAATTTGGCTTTGACCTGAAAGGTGCCGTGATGGCATCGGATGCTTTCTTCCCTTTTCCAGATTGTGTGGAAATTGCCAATGAAGCGGGAATCACAGCAGTGGTACAGCCGGGTGGATCCATCAAAGATCAAGATAGCATTGACTACTGCGATGCCCACGGCATGAGCATGGTGATGACGGGAGTGAGACACTTCAAGCATTAATGGACCGACCTTTGAGGTTTTGAAAACCTCGAAGGTCTTCTCTCAGCATTTCAAAGACCTCCGATTCCATTGGGTTCGGAGGTTTTTTATAATTCTCTGAATCTAGAAAAGCACAAATTAAGTATTCAAAATTCCCCGATTTTATTTTTAAATTGGAAAAAATAGAGAATTCATGGAAGCTATAAGGATAAAGGCATACACTAAAACTAGAAAGCAAATTAAATCCATTGAGGATTTTCTTACCAAAGAAGGAATTGAATTTGAAGTCATTGACAAAGAAGAGGTTCTTGAATTTTTTAATGAATTGGAATCCAGTTTAGGTCAAGTAAAGAAAATACAAGAGGGTAAACTTAAAAAAGAAAAAGCTAGCGATTTTTTGAATGAATTATGAGGTAATCCTTACGCCAAACTTTAAAAAATACTTCAAACGGTTATTCAAAAAATACCCGTCCTTGAAAGAAGATTTATTGGAGTTAGTCAAAGAATTGGAAATAGACTATAGGATAGGAATACCATTAGGATCAAATCTTTTTAAGATTCGGATTTCAATAAAAAGTAAAAATAAAGGGAAATCAGGAGGTGCTAGAATAATCTATTTTTTCGTAGACAAAGATCAAGAAGTCTACCTAATCCACATTTTTGATAAAAGTGAATTTGACAACCTCCCAAAAGAAAAGCTTCTTGAACTATTGAAGAAATCAGGGCTATAAAGAAATATATTTTTAAAACCCTTTATTAAAACATGCTAAGATTCTGTTGGTAATTTCCCTTATAACTTAAATCTCCCCCATTTTTCAGCTATTTTGCGCTTTCATTGAAACCAGACTACCTACTCATCGTGTTTCATCATTCGTAATTCGTACTTTTGAAGACTTATGAAGTCGCATCAACTCAAACTTTACAATACCCTTAGCAGGGAAAAAGAAGAATTTCAAGCCATCAACCCGCCATTTGTAGGCATGTATGTCTGCGGCCCCACCGTCTACGGAGATGCCCATTTAGGACATGCCCGGCCTGCAGTCACCTTTGATACGGTCAATCGCTACCTAACTCATTTAGGTTATCGTGTGCGCTACGTTCGCAATATTACCGACGTAGGTCACTTGACTGGTGATGCGGATGAAGGCGAGGATAAAATCGCCAAAAAAGCCAAACTGGAGCAGCTCGAACCCATGGAGGTAGCTCAGCAGTATACAGACACCTACCATCTGGATATGGCTGCCTTGAATACCTGGAAGCCAAGCATAGAGCCTCGGGCAACTGGACACATTCCCGAGCAAATCGCCTTGGTTGAAGCCATTCTTAAAGAAGGTTTGGCATACGAGGTCAATGGATCGGTCTATTTTGATGTGCTCAAATACAACCAATCCTATAAATACGGGAAGCTTTCTGGCCGCGTCCTAGAAGAACTGATGAGTGGAAGCCGGGACTTGGACGGTCAGGGTGAAAAGCGGAATGCCGTAGACTTTGCACTTTGGAAAAATGCAGCACCCGAGCACTTGATGAAATGGGAATCTCCTTGGGGAATTGGTTTTCCGGGCTGGCACCTGGAATGTACCGCGATGAGCTCCAAGTACCTGGGCAATCAGTTTGATATTCACGGGGGAGGAATGGATCTGATGTTTCCGCATCATGAATGCGAAATCGCTCAGGGAAATGCCTGCAATCATCAGGACCCTGCCCGCTACTGGATGCACAATAATATGATTACCATCAACGGGCAGAAAATGGGGAAATCCTTGGGCAATTTCATCACGCTGCAAGAGCTTTTCAGTGGAAGTCATGACTTGCTCGAGCAAGCTTATAGCCCGATGACCATTCGCTATTTCATGCTGACAGCGCATTACCGCTCCACTTTGGACTTTTCCAATGAGGCATTGAAAGCAGCTCAGAAAGGCTACAAAAAGCTGATCAATGGACTTCGAATTGCCAGAATACTTGAATTCCAGCCAGAAAACGGAGTGGAATTGGACGATAAACAAATCCAACAGATCGAATCCAGTATTGCAAATGCCTACAGAGCCATGGATGATGACTTCAACACAGCTCAAGCCATTGGCCATTTATTCAACTTACTGAAAAAGATTAATTCCATCTTCACGGGTCAGTTGAAAGCAGCAGCTCTAGGAGAAGCAGTTTTCCAAAAACTCAAGGAAACTTTCATCACATTCGTTGTGGACATTCTGGGTCTTATGGAAGAAAAAAGTGAAGTACAAGAACCTATGCTTGATCTTCTTTTGAAGCTCTATGGAGAGGCTAAAACAGCGAGAGATTACCAAAAAGTAGATGAAATACGTGCCGGATTAAAATCTATGGGATTTGTAGTCAAAGATATGAAAGACAAGATAGACTGGGCATATGAAGAATAGAATCTGGACTTTGCTTTTGTTGGCCTTTGCCTGGGCTTGTTCATCTGAAAAAACTACCGAAACCAAAGTTCCAGAGGTGGTAGTCAAGCCCTACCCTACCTTTAGTGCTGATTCGGCTTATGCCTTTATTGAAAAGCAGGTGAGTTTTGGACCCCGAGTTCCTGGTACCACAGGACACGCCAACACCAAAGCTTGGATTATCAATCAGCTTGAGTCTTGGAATTGGTCAGTTCAGACGCAGGACTTTCAGGCAAAAACCTACGATGGACTTACTTGGGACCTCAGCAATATCATTGCATCCTATAATCCTCAAGCTACCAAGCGAATTCTTCTCGCAGCTCATTGGGATACACGGAGAATTGCCGATAAAGACACCGAGCGAATCGATGAACCTATCGATGGCGCAAACGACGGAGGTTCGGGTGTGGGTGTTTTGATGGAAATAGCCCGAGTAATCGGTTCCGGTGATCTCAAACCGGATGTTGGAATAGACATCATCCTATTTGACGGAGAGGATGATGGAGAGCCAGAAACAGCTCGTGTAAGAGACAATTCGCAGGTTTGGTGGTGTTTGGGTTCCCAGCATTGGTCACAAAATAAGCATACTCCAAACTACTCAGCTTACTACGGTATTTTGGTGGATTTGGTAGGTGCAAAAGGAGCTCGATTCTACCGAGAAGGCTACTCCAGAAGATATGCTTCCGGCATTCTTAAAAAAGTATGGGATCATGCTTCTAAATTGGGACATTCGGCATTTTTCATCAATCAAGACTCTCCGGAAATCTTGGATGATCACCTTTTTGTCAATGAATATGCGCAGATTCCCATGATCGACATTATTGAGTTTTCTCCACAGTATGGATTTGGGCACTATCATCACACCCATCAGGATAATCTGGACTTGATCGATAAAAAACCACTCCAAGCCGTGGGTGAGACGGTTTTATTCACTGTTTTCCAAGAATAGTAGTTTTCTGCTAAATCTTTGCAATATTGCTAATGTAAAAGGATTTGAATTGCCGAAATTCAAACATTCCGCAAGGGAATTGAGTATTCTAATTAATTTGCTGAACAAATCGATTTCCTAAAAGCATTTGAATAGGAAATCGAGCCTGCCTGAATCAGACAGGCAAAACGCAAGCGACACACAGAGGGATGATTATAATTGCGAGATTCTCCCGAAACAAGTTCGGGACAGGCTATGAGACCGCTTAAAGACAAATTATAAACAAATGAAAAAAGGGCATCAGGTCACGATGAAAGAAATCGCCAAGAAATTGGGGGTTTCTGTATCTACTGTTTCAAGGGCACTGAAGGACTCCCCTGAGCTCCATGAAGAGACCAAGCGGAAAATCGTGGAAATGGCTAAGGAGATGAATTACCAGCCCAATTTATTGGCGCAAAGTCTTCGAATCAGCCGTACAAAAACCCTGGGAGTCATCGTACCAGAGATTACTTCTCATTTTTTTGCATCCTGTATTAGCGGTATTCAAGACCATGCCAATTCAAGAGGGTATAATGTGATGATTTGTCAATCCAATGAATCTATTGATCAGGAAATTGCCAACATCAAAACCTTGGTAGCCTCACAGGTAGACGCCTTATTGATTTCACTTAGCCGCGAAACCAACCATTACGAGCATCTTTTTGAGCTTTATAACCGTGAAATCCCATTTGTGCTATTTGATAGAGTGCAAGAGGATATCCCTGTTTCAAAAGTAACATTCAACGATGCCGGAGGAGCTTATCAAGTAAGCAACCATTTGCTAGAGACAGGTTGTCGCTCCATTGTGTATGTTTCAGGTCCTGAGGATCTATACATTTCCAAAAAACGTAAAGAAGGATACCTCAAAGCGCTTAAAGAGTACGGGATGGAAGAAAATCCTGATTTCATCAAAGTATCGGATCTGACGGAAAGCGGTAATATCCAGATCGCCAAAGAAATAGCTGAAATGGATCCCTTGCCAGACGCTGTTTTTTGCATGATAGATCCAGTAGCGGTAGATGTACTCACCTACTGGAAAAGCATTGGCTTGAAAGTTCCGGAGCAGATCGCATTGGCAGGTTTCACTAATAATCCTACCTCGGCTGTAGTGGAGCCACCCCTGACCACTGTTTCCCAACCTGGATACGAGATGGGTAAGCTCGCTGTCAGTCACCTTTTGGATCAGTTGGACGGTTTGGCTTCTGATGATCCAATTTCCATCGTTTTGGACACGACACTTGTTCCAAGAAAGTCTTCCCAAAAATCAATTTGATTTGACCTCAGAATTAAAGGCTCTCTTCCATCAATATTTCGGAGGAAATCCAATCATTGCTTTTGCCCCGGGCCGAATCAACCTCATCGGAGAGCATACCGACTATCAAGAAGGCTTTGTATTCCCAGCAGCTGTTCAATTTGGAATTTGGACAGGAGTTCAGAAAAATAAACTTCCATTTTGTCGCTTGTACTCCATGGATTTTGGAGAGGAGTTCACTTTTGACTGGAAAAGCTTTTCACCCAAAAAAGGGCATTGGAGCACTTATGTGATGGGGTTTTTAGCTCAGTTGAAACAAGCAGGTTATCCCTTTGAAGGTTTTGATATGGTGATTGGGGGAAATATACCCCTAGGAGCAGGTCTATCTTCTTCCGCAGCTTTATCCGTCTCAATTGGAACTGCGCTTTCTCAACTTTTCGGGTTAAAGCTCAGTCCAATTTCCATTTCAAAATACGCTCAAAACTCAGAACATCAATTTGCAGGGGTCAATTGCGGGATTATGGATCCTTACGCTTCGGCCTTTGGAAAAAAAGACCGTGCCCTCCTATTGGACTGCAGAAGCAATCAGCATCAGGAAATCCCAATTGATCTCGGTGAATACTTCCTACTTCTGGTCAATAGCAATGTGAAGCACGCTCTTGCAGACTCGGCTTACAATCATCGGAGAGCTGCTTGTGAAGAAAGCGTTCAATTACTCCAAGCGCATTTCACTGATATTCAAACTTTGAGGGACTTGAAAAATGAGAATCTGGACGAGGTCGAGAAACTGCTTCCCTCCTCTCTTTTCCCAAAGGCCAAACATGTGATCACCGAATGCGAAAGAGTACAGTCAGCAGCCCAACACCTAAGCTCAGGTGATTTGAAAGCATTTGGAAAGCTAATGAATGAGTCTCATCGAAGCCTTAGCAGAGACTATGAGGTTTCCTGTCCCGAACTGGATTTCTTGACAGAAAAAGCTTGGGAATTTCCGGGTGTTTTAGGGGCTAGAATGATGGGAGGAGGATTTGGTGGCTGTACTATCAACTTGATTAGGAGGAGTCAAATAAAAAATTTTCAGGAAAGAATAGGGAACGACTATCTGGCTAGCTTTAATCGACATGCCACTTTTATATCCGTAGAAATCTCTTCCGGAGCCCATATCATTTTGGGACTTGATTAATCATTTCCCCTCCTTTTTCAATTTTTTACTTACCCCTTTTTATCCTTGTAAAAATCGGATCCCTCCATCGGACTTGGATGAATTTTTAACTGGAAAAAAAATTATTGTATCATTTTGAAAAAATAGAGCATTCCATCACCGAAATCCACCGAATTTCAGTTATTTAGCTCTTCAATTTTTAAAATTGTCTATTTTGACAAAAAATTACCTATACATGCATTTCAACAAAAACCTAAGAAACCTATTGACCCTATTCACCCTAATAGTGGTCGGCGGAATTCTCTTTAGCTCTTGCTCCAGAAAGCGAGAGGGTGCGCCAAAAGTACTGGTCTTCCACAAGACTGCCGGATTCTATCATGAGTCTATCCCTGACGGGGTCGCAGCTATTCAAAAACTGGGAGCTGAGAATGGATTTGAGGTAGATGCTACCGATAATGCCGAAGACATCAACGAAGAGAACCTTGAAAAATACGCTGCAGTCATCTGGCTGAGCACAACCGGCGATGTTTTGAATCATTATCAGGAAGCTGATTTTGAGCGATACGTTCAATCCGGAGGTGGCTATGTGGGTATTCACGCAGCAGCAGACACCGAGTATGAGTGGGGTTGGTACAATAAATTGGTCGGAGGCTATTTTGCTGACCATCCAGGTATCAACGATCCACATCCTAATGTTCAACCGGGTGTCATTACAAAAACTGCTGAAAAACATCCATCTGTTGACTTTTTGCCTGAGTCTTGGGAGCGTACAGATGAATGGTATTCCTACAAAAAGGTCAATCCTGACACGAAAAAACTGCTAATGCTTGACGAATCATCCTATCAGGGTGGCTTGGATATGGGCGATCACCCCATCGCTTGGTATCATGAATTCGATGGCGGAAGAGCATTCTACACCGGAGGAGGACATACCAAAGAATCTTACCAAGAGGAAAATTTCTTGAAGCATCTCCTTGCTGGCATTCAGTATGCCATTGGCGAAAACCTGGCGCTGGATTATTCTCTTGCAAAGCAAAAACGTACTCCTGAGGAAAACCGCTTTTCTAAAACCATGCTTGCTGTTGGTGAATTTACCGAGCCAACTGAATTGACGGTTTTACCTAATCTGGATATTTTGATTTCTCAGCGAAGAGGGGAAATCTTATTCTGGAATGAGGCAGAGCAAAGCCTCCAGGAAGTCGCCAAATTGGATGTTTATTGGCAAAGTGGCGTACGTGGAGTAAATGCTGAAGAAGGATTGATGGGTATCCAAAAAGATCCAAATTACGCCTCTAATAACTTTGTATTTGTATACTACTCTCCAGCTGGAGACGAAGAAATCAACAGGCTTTCCCGCTTCGTATTCAAAGATGGCGTTTGGGATATGGATTCCGAAACAGTCATTTTGGACGTGCCATCAGATCGATATATCTGCTGTCATACAGGTGGTTCCATTGCCTTTGATAAGGATGGAAACCTTTTCCTTTCTTTAGGAGACAACTCCACGCCTTTCAACCAAAATGACTCTCGCTACACACTCAATGGATATGCTCCTCTGGACCCAAGAGATGGCAGAAAGCAATGGGATGCCAGAAGAAGTTCAGGAAATGCCAATGACCTCAGAGGTAAGATTCTACGAATCAAAGTAGCCGAAGATGGAAGCTATACCATTCCTGAAGGAAACCTTTACGCTCCAGGAACAGAAGGAACTAGACCTGAAATCTACGTGCAGGGAAATAGAAACCCTTACCGTATCTCCGTCGATCAGAAGAATGGATTCCTATATTGGGGTGAAGTAGGACCGGATGCACGTGCTGACTCCATGGGAATCAAAGGTCCTAAAGGCTATGATGAAGTTAACCAAGCTAGAAAAGCAGGAAACTTTGGCTGGCCATACTTTGTAGGAAATAACTACGCCTATACTGAATTTGACTATGCGACTGGACAGAGCGGTGCTGCATTTGATGTGGCAAAGCCCGTCAATAATTCCCCTCACAATACCGGAATAAAAGAATTGCCTGAAGCTCAACCTGCTTTCATTTGGTATCCTTATGATAGCTCTCCTGACTTCCCTCAGGTAGGAACTGGCGGAAGAAATGCCATGGCTGGTCCAGTTTACTATTCGGACATGTATCCTTCCGATACAAGATTCCCAGATTACTTTGATGGAAAACTCTTCATTTATGACTGGATTAGAGGCTGGATAAAAGTTGTAACGATGGAAGAAAATGGCGACTTCTCCAAAATGGAGCCATTCATGCCGGGAACCAAATTCAATTCCCTGATCGATATGGAAATGGGACCTGATGGCAAAATGTACATTTTGGAATACGGTACGGGATGGTTCAGTAAAAATGCAGACTCAGGACTTGCTAGAATTGATTTTAATGGAGGAAACCGAGCTCCAATCGTCACAGAGGTCAGCTCTGATAAGAATTCTGGAGTTTTACCGCTTACAGTTACTTTCTCTGCGAAGGCGACTGATCCAGAAGGTGACCCAATCTCTTACACTTGGAATTTGGGCAATGGAAAAACAGAAACTACGACAGAGCCTAATCTGACGACTACTTTTGATCAAATTGGTGAGTATGAAGTAACGGTAAGTGCTTCTGACCCTTCTGGTTTGGCAGGTGAAAGTCCAAAGGCAATTGTATATGCTGGTAACAGTGCTCCTGAAGTAAGCATTACTGTTCAAGGAAATCAATCATTCTATTTCCCAGGCAAGCGAGTGGCATACCAAGTCAGTGTGACGGATAAAGATCATGCTACCGATGATATGAGCCAGCTTTATGTTGCTGCCGATTACATAGAAGGCTTTGATCAGGCTGAAGCAGATATGGGTCATAAGGTGATGAGTGAAGCAATGACAGGAAAAGCCCTTGTGCAATCACTCACTTGTAAGACTTGTCATAAAGAAAATGAAAAGTCTATTGGTCCTGCCTACACAGCAGTAGCTGCTAAATATAGAACCCGAGATCGTGGCTACTTGATGGATAAGATTAAAAACGGAGGCGGAGGCGTCTGGGGTGAAACCGTAATGCCTGCTAATCCAGATCTGAAGGAATCAGATTTGAACGCTCTGCTTGCATACATCTTCTCACTCAAAGGAGAGCAAAAGCCAAGCTTACCTGCAATTGGAACACTTGATCCAACCATGGGTAAGGCACCTTCTCCAATGGGTGCATTGATGATCAATGCCTCATACACAGATGCAGGAGGCACCGATGTTAAGCCAATGACAGGAAGTAATTCCTTATACTTGATCTCAAATTCTGTGGATCCTGGTCTCGCAAGCGACCTTAATGGCTATGCAGCGATGGCCTTTGGAGGAAGAAACCTGTTGACTGTTCCATCTGAGGCGGGTTATTTTGCACTTCCTGCACTAGATATGAATGGCATCGGATCAGTTACCTTCACTGTGGCTTCCCAAGAACCGATTACCACACCTGTGGACTTTGAGATCCGCCATGGAAGTCCTACTGGAGAACTCATCGGATCAGGAACTTACACCCAAGGACCAGTGGTGAAAGACCCGAATATGCCAGTCATGTATGGACAGGCTACAATTCCAATGAATAAAAACTCAGGTGCTGAAAAACAGCCTATCTATATTTTGAGTAAGCCTCAAAATTCAGATCTAGGAACCTTTATCATTGCGGGTATTACATTCAACCCAAATTGATTTAATTGATCTGCAAAGAAGCCGGGCCGCGAGGTCCGGCTTCTTTTTTTGTCTCAAAAGTCTAATTTTCCGTCATCGCGAGTGAAGCGAAGCGATCTCAATTTTGATTCAAATAAAATCAGAAAAGATTGCCTGCCCTCCGGGAGGCGGTCTTCTCCTGACCTTGTCAGGATCAAAATGACGCGAAATTTTTGAAACAGCTTTTTTTTTATCTCAATTCGAACTTCTCGATTACATTTGGGTTTATTTCAAAATCAAAAAACCCATAATCCCAAATAAAATGAAACACATCAAACTCTTTACTCTTACAGCTTTTTTGGCTTTTGCATTCGCCTTTTCCGCTCTAGCCCAATTACAAACTCCAGCCTTGAGCCCTGCAGCGACCGTATCTCAGGTAGTTGGGTTTACTAAAATTAGTATTGATTACTCCTCACCTGCTGTGCGTGGCAGACAGATTTTTGGAGAGATTGAAAAATATGGTGTGACCTGGAGAGCAGGAGCTAATCTTCAGACCACCATCGAATTTAGCACTGATGTTTCAATTGCCGGTAAAAACGTTCGAGCTGGAAAGTATTCCATCTTTATGACCCCTGCCGAAACTGGAGATTGGACCGTACACATCAACAGCAAGGGTGTGTGGATCTACAATTACATGAAAGACGGAAAAATCGATGAGGAAGCTTTGGCTAAGGATGACCTGGTCTCTTTCAAAGCTACCACCGAAAGAGGTGGAAATACCGAGCGTTTGGTTTACACAATCTCTGCCAATGACAACAAAACTGCTTTGGTTTCTATGGCTTGGGAAGCAATCAAAATTACCTTCCCTGTAGATACGCAAGTAGACCAGAAAATGGAGCAGTTCCAGAATCAAATCAAATAATGAGTTTTAATTCCAATCAAAATCCCATCTAAAAAGATGGGATTTTTTATTTTCATTGAGGGTATTTTTAGCTTTACAAAAAAAGAAAAAGTCCATGTCTCCTATCCTTTCCCCTTCCGAGCTAGCAACCCTTTCCACCAATCCCAACTTCGTATTGGTTGATGCTAGAAATAGCGCCAACCCAAAGAAAGTTTTTGAAGAAGGCCATTTGAAAGGAGCACGCTTTGTAGATCCCAATTTGGAATTGGCGGATATCAAAGAAAATCTGGCTGAAGGAGGTCGCCATCCGCTTCCAGAGGTGAAGGAGTTTTGTAAGGTTTTGGGAAAATTGGGAATTGATCCGGATTCCCATGTAGTAGTTTATGATGATCAAAATGGAGCAAATTCAGCAGCTAGATTTTGGTGGATGCTTAGAGCTCTAGGGCATAACAAGATTCAAGTTTTGGAAGGGGGAATTCAAGCAGCAATTGCTGAAAACTTCCCTATGGAAAAAGGAGAATCTTCCAATAATCCAGTCGATTCCTATCCAGCATCCGATTGGACCCTTCCAATTGCCTCTATGGATGAGGTAGCTCAAAAAGCTGGAAATCCAGACTTCACAGTGATCGACGTTCGTTCAGCAGAAAGATATCGAGGAGAGCAGGAGCCCATCGATTTGATAGCAGGTCATATTCCTGGTGCTATTAATATTCCTTTGACAGAAAATATGGATGAAAAGGGGCGTTTTCTTTCCAAAGACGCTTTGCACCAGAAATATTCGCCATTGCTTGAAAATAATGATCAAGTCATTGTACACTGTGGATCGGGAGTGTCCGCTTGCAATACTCTCCTTGCCATGGATTATGCAGGTTTGGAAATTCCTTCGCTATATGTAGGTTCCTGGAGTGAATGGAGCCGAAACAATATGCCTATTGGAAAAACAAGCCAACCGTGACCAATAAAAACACTATCCCCCGAGTCAAACGTCCACAAAGTCCATCAGAAGAATTGGCGAATACCTTTTCTCATGGACTTGGCTTACTTTTAGGCCTAGTTGGAATTCCTTTCTTGGTCAAAAAATCACTAGAGACTCAGGATATCAAGTTCACCATAGGAGCAATAGCTTTTAGCCTAGGAATTCTAATGGTCTATGCCTTTTCTACAGCTTATCATGCTGCAAAGAACCCTATTAAAAAGAATCGGCTTCAAATACTCGATCATGTATCGATTTACTTTTTGATCGCAGGTTCCTATACCCCTATGGTTTTGGCTATTTTGACCACTGACAAAGCGATCATTTTCCTTTCTATCATTTGGGGGACGGTATTGGTAGGCACCTTCTTCAAAATATTTTTCACCGGAAGATTCAAGACCTTATCAGTCATTCTTTACCTGACTATGGGATGGTTAGCGGTCTTTTTTTTCAATGATCTACTGGAAAAACTTTCAATGGAAACGCTTTTCTGGATCGGAGCCGGAGGCTTAAGTTATACGATTGGGGTATTTTTCTATGTAAAAAGTGATCGACTGTTTTTTCATGCGATTTGGCATGTATTTGTTTTGGGAGGGACAGTCAGTCACTTCATCGCCGTCTGGAATATTTTGAATTAAAAAGAGACTGTCTCCAAAGAATTCCCTCATCTCAATCCGATAAGATCAGGATTGTAATTACGGAACATCACACTTTTAAGACAGCCTCTCCTTGAATCTTAAAATTCACCCGAATTCACATCCTTGATAAACTTGATCACACCAGGGAAAAAGTGCTCCGGATCATCATATTGACTTAAATGACTACCATTTGGGCAAAGTAAAAACCTCCCATTTGCCACCTCTTTTGACATCCATTCCATGTGATTTGGATCCATGGTGTCGTGGGTACCTCCTACTACCAAGGTGGGCACCGTGATCTCTTTCAACTGATCCCGAACATCCCAGCCTTCTAGACTCGCCCCCGGAGTGATTCCGAATTCGCTGTGGCCTTGCATGTAGACATATACATTTGGGTTAACTTGCTCCAAGGTCTGATTAACATCTGCCGGCCATTCATCCAAGGGCATGCGTAGGACATGCTCTGGATAGTGATGCTCCATCAAGAGTTCCATGTAGCGGGGATTTTCGAAGTCCCCATTTTTCTCAATTTCCATCAATTCAGCAAAAACCTCATCCGGCATCTGTGGCCCCAAGACCTCCTTGGCATATTTTTCATACTCATCCAGACTCGACATCATATTACAAATAATGAGACCCTTGAGTTTATCCTGATGACGAAAGGCATACTCCATGGATAGCATTCCACCCCAGGATTGTCCCAAGAGATAGAAATTGTCTTTATCAAGCCCCAAAGCCTGACGAACCTGCTCTACTTCATCAACAAATCGCTCAATAGTCCATAGCGAAGAATCATCGGGCTGATCAGAATGTGCTGAACCCAACTGATCGTACCAGATAAACTCAATCCCTTCCGGAGGAAAATATTGGTCAAAATTACCGTACTGCAAATGGGACATCCCAGGTCCGCCATGAAGTAAAAGCACCTTCATGTTTGGATTATCCCCTACTCGCTTCGTGAATACATTATACTCTCCCAAAGGTGTACTGATCGGAATCATTTTTACTCCATCCTCACTCATTGTCATTTCAGCAGTGTTTTCCTGCTCAGAATCTTCACTAGCCGTTTCTGACTTGCAGGAAAGGAAAAGGAAGCTGATTAAAGCAAATGCTATCCAGTAGTTTTTCATTGTTAAATGTGATTTAATTGATCTTGGAAGGTTTTTTATCTGAGCCTAAATTACTTGGTTCTATTTCATCTGTTTATAATTTGTATTTCAGCGGCCATATGGAATCTCGCAAGGTTTACAATCATCCCAGTGTGTGTCGCTTACGACATGCCTGCCTGCGGAAGGCAGGCTCGATTTCAAATGTAAAATCGCTCTTGACGAGTGAAATTTGATTTTTCATGTTGAATTTAGCTTAAGAATTCGGTTTATCAATAAGCCTATTCGTATTCCTGATCGACTTAATTTAGTCTCGATTCTCTTTCTTTTTATTTATGAATTTTAAGACCCTGGAATCAAAAATCGAAAACCCTCAATATATTCGCCTGAATTTAACTTATATGACACAGGCAACTGCTTATCAGAAAATCCCCGGCATCCTGATGGCACTTTCTTCGGCCATATTTTGGGGTATTTCCGGCACCTGTGCGCAGTTTCTTTTTGAGGAGAAAAACCTGGATCCTGCCTGGCTGGTTACTTGGCGATTGATCATCGGAGGGAGCATTTTGATTTTGTTTTCGCTGTCCCAAGAGCGGAAGGCTGCATTTTCTGTTTGGAAAAAACCCATCCATATTCTTCAAATTTTGCTCTTCGGGATTGTAGGCATGGTGGCCGTTCAGTTTACCTACTTCTACAGCATCTCCCTTTCGAATTCCGCCACCGCTACCATTCTTCAATACATTGGGCCTGTATTCGTGGTAGCTTTTTATGCCGTAAAAAATAGAACATGGCCCATCACCACAGAGTACCTAGCTTTAATTCTAGCGCTTTCAGGGATTTTCTTATTGGTTACTCACGGATCCTTTGATTTGCTCGTCATATCAAAAGATGCCCTCCTTTGGGGTATTTTGTCAGCCTTAGCCTTGGCTTTTTACACCATCCAACCCGTGGGGCTCCTTAGGCTATTTTCGCCGGCAGCCATCACAGGCTGGGGAATGCTGATTGGAGGGATTACTTTTTCTATTTTCAGCCAACCTTGGAGTCTTTCCGGACTTTGGGATGGAGAAACCTTACTCGCCTTTGCCTACATTATTTTATTCGGAACCGTACTTTCGTTCTACTTCTTCTTAAGATCAGTTTCCATTATCGGAGCAACTACAGCCAGTCTACTTTGCAGCGTAGAACCCCTATCTGCAGCTTTGACGGCAGTATTTTGGCTAAAAGTGAGCTTTTTAGGAATCGATTGGATAGGAACCATCCTTATTCTCATAACTGTCGCTCTCTTGACTTGGAACAAAAAAGACAAGAAAGCTAGGCCAGTTGAAATATAGGCCTTTCGATTAAAGTCAGATAAGATTCGGAATCTAACAAGTCCTTGATACCTCTACCTATTCGGTAGCAGGGTTTTCGGTAGGCCGAATCTCTAAAGTCCCCAAGGCAAATCGCATCTGCACCTCCTGAAAGAACAAGGTATAAATAGCTTGGGCTTGATCGGCTTTTGCAGCTACCAGAGTTTGATTGGCTGTGGCTAAATCCACAAAATTTGACAAACCAAGTCTAAATCGCTCATCTACAGCTACTTTCGCTTCCTCTGCTGCTTTCACTTGGACCGCTGTATTTGCACGTCGCTTGAGCGCAGCTTGGTAATTCTGTTGAGCCAATTGAATATCCTGGAAAATTCGACGGTCCAGTGCCTGCTCCTGCAGCTCCTGATTTTCAAAAGCCATTTTAGCACGGGTCACATCCAATCGAGTCTGCCAATTTGAGAAAATAGGAATATTGATACTGAAGCCCACAGTTCGTTGAGGATAGATTCGCCAAAGCTGTTCGGAGAATCCACGCTCATCCAATGAGGTGAAGAAGGTATTGTAATTGAAGAAGGCTGAGACCCTTGGGTAAAACATGGACTTAGCGGCCTGCATGTCTTTTTTGAAGGAATTGGAAAGTAATTGTTGCTGCTGGAAATCCTGTCGATTGGACATGGCCATTTCGTAGAGCGTATTGAGGGGTTGACTTCCAAAATCACTTCCGCCTTCTCGTGGATTAACCGGTTCCAATCTTGCTGTGACGCCTGCTTCGAGCTGAAGGTATTCTGCTAGAGCCCAGCGGTCATTTTCCAATTGAATCTCGGCATCTACCAAGACCGATTCCAATCTTGCTACCTCAGATTGCTGATTGTACAAATCAGAAACAGTTCGGATCCCTGCATCCACAAAACCTGTAATTTGACGAAGCTGTTCCTGTTGATTTTCTAGGTTTTCTCTCGCAATTCGTACCAATTCCTCATCCAGCAATACTTGAAGGTATCGCTGTGCTACATCAAAAATCACTTGCTGTTTGGCCCTTTCCAAGCCCTTTTCACCTGCTTCATAAGCCAACTTTGCAGACTGTGTATCCAAAATTCTCCTTCCGGCATTGAATACCGGCATATTGACATTCAGACCTCCTGAGACAATATTATTGGTCACATTGGTTACGACAATTTCACCTTCCACTTGTTGAAATTGCTGGCCTGACTGACTCAATACATTTGAATTAATTCCTACACTTGGAAGATGGGAAAGCAGGGCTACTTGCTTTTCCTTTTGCAAAATCTCCAGATTATTCTCTTGGATGCGATACTCCAGATTGGCTTTCATTCCCAATTCCACTGCCTTGGGAAAGTCCAAAAGCAAGGTATCCTGAGAAAAGCCGGTCAAGGGAGTCAATACGAACCAAGTAAATACAATGAGTTGATTAAATTTTCTCATCACTTTCAATTTTTCCATCCAAAAGATTGATAAGTCGGGTACCATATTCCGCATTTTCACGGGCATGGGTCGCTTGAATGATCGTCGTCCCCTCTCGGTGCAATTCCTGAAACACTTCCATGATTTCCTTTGCTTGAGCAGAATGAAGATTACCCGTTGGTTCGTCGGCCAGCAAAACCCGTGGCCTTCCAGCGATCGCTCTAGCGATTCCTACCAATTGCTGTTGTCCACCACTCAGTTGAGCAGGGAATAGGTCCTTCTTGGCTACCATATTGAATCGATCCAATAGCTCTGCGATGATACTTTTCCGCTCAGAGGAAGGGACATTTCGATAAAGCAAGGGAGTTTCGATATTTTCATAGACTGTCAATTCGTCGATCAGATGATAGGCTTGAAAGATATAGCCAAACTCACTCTTATGAAGATTTGACCGCTCACGCTCTTTCATGGAGCGGATATTCTTTTCCCCGAAAAAGTAATCACCCGCATAGTCTTCATCCAGCAGACCAAGGATATTTAGAAGTGTAGATTTTCCGGCACCAGATGGCCCCATCAAGGTGAGAAACTCACCCTCCTTTATTTCCAGATGAATACCTTTCAGCAGAAAAATCCGCTGAAACCGGGACTCGATGTACTTATCTATTTCTTTTAACTGAATCATTATCGCGATTTATTTGACTAGAAGTATTCTACTTCCATGCCATAAAAAAAGGCTATCCAATTGCTTAGACAGGCATTTTTGCACTTGAATCTTGTAAAAATCTCGAACATTTTTGTCCGCCAGCGAACAATAACTATTCGTCCTTCAAAATTTCAGCTGGGTTGGTGCGGGCAGCTACCCAGGCGTGGGTTCCGACGATGATTAGACAAAGGGAAAGAAGCACCAAGCCTCCCAAGACAAATTGGAAGTAAGGCATGGAGATTCGGTAGGCATAACTTTCCAAAACTTGTTGAGCCATCCAATACGTGGGATAGGCAGCCAAACCAAAAGAAACCCCCGTCAAAATCACATATTCCTTGGATATCAGACCGAGGATTTGTCCCAAGCTTGCACCCAATATTTTCCTGAGGGAAATTTCTTTCATTCGCTGAGAAATCGTAAAGGACGATAACCCAAACAAGCCCATTCCTGAAATAAGAATAGCCAAAATACTGGCAAAACTCAGGATCGTTTGAATGCGCATATCCTCCTCATAAAACTTCTGAATCTGCTCATCCAAAAAGAGGTAATCCACTTCTTCGAATGGGTAAATCGTAGAAAATGCATCCCGCAATCCAGTCATGGCAGCAGCGAGATTTATACCATCACTCAACTTAATCGATATGACATTGAAATAATCAGGCTGCTGGAAAAAGATCATTGGCATGATTTCTTCCTTAAGTGATCTGGAATTGAAATCTCTCATTACACCAACCACTAGTTGAGGATCTGTCCTAAAGTCGATCGAGGTACCGATTATCTGCTGGGGATTTGAGATTCCCGCTTCCTTTAGAAACTGCTCGTTGACCAGAACTTCATTGTCTTGATTGGAAAGGTTTCGACCTGCTAGGAGCTGGACACCATTCACAGACACAAAAGCTGAATCCACATTTTTGACCTGGGTGAAAAACTCAACTTCTGAAGTATCATTCGGAACTCTCACATCTGAGGTCCAAATTCCCGCAGAAGAAATGGCATCTCCTCCTAAACTTGCACCTTCTACGTAATTTAATTGCCTAACCCGATCCCTCAGCAATGAAGCTTTCTCGTAGCCTGCCATAAAAGGGAGGTAAGCATACACCACCGCATCCTTTTCAAACCCGACAGGTTGACTATTGATGTATTTCATTTGGGAATTGATGACCAAAACCATCACCAAAAAGATCAAGCTGGCCGTGAATTGCAAGACAGTTAGATTTTTGCGAAGAAAGACTCCAAATGAAAATCGTCCTACACCCTCTTTTTCACCCTTGAGCGCACGCTGAGGTCGATAATTAGCCAAAACTGTAGCCGGATAAAAGCCTGAAATCAGCGTGAGCAGTAGGCTAAAAATGAATAAAAAGGCCAGATTAAAACCCGCCAAATAAGGAATAGAGAAGCCAGATGGGAGATAGGATTGAAAGCTTTTCAATATCAAATCAGCAAAGACCAAACCCACCAAAACGGAGAAAATCACCATCAAGTACGTCTCAGAAAGAAATTGAAGCACAAGTTGAGAACGATCTCCTCCCAAAGTCTTTCGGATTCCTACTTCTTTAGCTCTGTTGATGGCTTGAGCAGTTTCCAAATTGATGAAATTCAAGCATGCCAAGATCAAAATGATCCCGCCTACAATCAGGAGTCCTTTGATCAAGGCTTTAGAAGTACCTGTTTCATCTAGCAAGCCTGAAGAAAAGTGGAGTTCGGATAGTGGTTCCAGTCCAAATGTTGTCTCCCCTTCCTCTTCTTCATAATGCTTTTCAGAAATGGCAGTTAAACCCTTCTGGATCTCGGATTCTGTATATCCGTCAGCTGTTTTCAAAAATAATTGGCTGCTGGAGTTGATATTATTCCAAGAGTGAAGCCCGTACCAGTCCTCTTTCTCATACCATTTAATGGTAGGAAATGAGATAAAATCCTGAAAAACAATGTCTGTATTTTCTTCATAATCCTCCACGATACCGCTGATGGTAGCATAAATCGTGTCGCTATCCACATAGCGCATCTCCTTCCCTAAAATCTGTGCATAATCCTCATTTGGAAAGTACACCTGAGCACTCCTCTCAGAAATCACCACCTGATTGGGTTCACTTAGAGCATCTTCTGGACTTCCTGCCAACCATTTTCTCGGAAAAACCTGGAAAAATCCTTGATCAGCGAAGGCGATATAATTTTTTCGCCCAAAATTTCGATCACTTGAAGGAATACTTGCATGGGTCTCTGGCAAAGTATAAAGTCTACCTGCCAGCTCTACTCCCACCAATTCATCAGCTATTACTTCCCCCAAAGGGCCCGGAGCTGCGGGGTATTGATACTGCATGTCCCCGTAATCATTCATAGTCGTGATTCTATAAATTCGATCCTTATCCGGATGAAAATTGTCAAAACTATAGGCGTGCCAAACGATATTAAAGATCAAAAAGCAGATTGCAATCCCCAGTGAAAGACCCAAAATATGGATTGTAGTTCTGACCTTATTGCGAAGGAGGTTTCTCCAAGCTATTTTGAAGTAGTTCTTGAGCATATGATTTAAATTGGAAAATTGAAAGATTTAAAGAAATTGGAAATTGGAAGTTGGTTTTAGATTGAAGCAAGATCATTTAGTCTAAACTCTTGCTTCTTTTCTTGATACCAGATACTTACTACTCACTTACTCGTCTTTCAGCGTTTTCACCGGATTGACCTGAGTCGCTCTAAAGGACTGGAGATAGACTATCAGTAGTGTAAAGCCGATTCCGCCCAGGCCCAGCAGTGTGAAACTGATCCAAGATGGCCAGGCTTTGACTGCAAACTGCGCTATCCAGCTTTGCATCAAATAAATACTCAGCGGCAAGGAAATCAGCAATCCAGCAAGGGTAATCAGAAGGTACTCCCGACCAAACATCCAAGAAATACTCCAGCCTGAGGCACCCAATACCTTTCGGATTCCGATCTCCTTGGTTCTCCCAGCGATCGAAAGTGCCACCATGGCCAAAAGTCCCATGGATGCAATCAAAATCGCAATGCAGGAAGCGATAAATACCATTTTACCCAAACGCTCGTCTGCTCGATATTGAGATTCTACAGATTCGTCTAGAAATGTGAATTCAAAACTTTCACCCGGAAACACCCGATTCCACTCCTGCTCCAAAGCTGCCTTAAAGGCATCGAAATCAGAAGAACTAGCTTTCACCAAAACTCGCGGATTGGTATTTGAGCGGATCATGAGATTGCTGATTCCACTAAAAACCGCCTCGGGCGTTTTGGCAAAGAGTATGGGCTCGATAGGCTGATACAAGGATGCATGATGAAAGTCCTTGACTACACCTACAATCTGATGCGGAGCAAAACGGGTGTTTGGTAATAGTTCCTGCGTTGGATCCTCCCAGTTAAAAGCTTCGGCAAATGCTTCATTGATCAAAAATGCACTGCTATCCGCCCCTATTTGGGGATTCAAAGCTCTTCCATCCACGATCTCCAAACCAAGGGCATCCAAATAGTCCCCACCAATAAAATTCACATAGAAATTAAATTGAGATCCATCTTCCAAAGGAAAAGCCACCTCCCAAAATGCCTGATCTCCGTATGTTCCTACAGTGATTCCTGCTGAGGCAACTTCTGAGCGCGCAGCTAATGCCTTTTGGTAAGTATCGGCTTCCTGGAAACTTTCTTTCAGCGAAGTTACGAAGCTCGTGGAAGGCACATCGGGAATATCAATCACCAACACCTGATCGGTATCAAAGCCTAGGTCATAATTTCGAATCGTATTCATCTGATTAACCATAATCAGCGTGGCTGCTATCAGGAGAAAGGATATAAAAAACTGAAATCCAACCAGTCCTTTCCGAAGATTTTGCTTTCCAAATCGGATTGAAAGAGAACCTTTCAAAACCCGAATCGGTCGCATGCTGGAAAGATAAAATGCGGGATATGCACCTGCTAATGCAGTAATTAATAAAACCAAACCAATCAAGATGGCAATCTGTGCCAAGCCATAATTTAAATCTAGTTGCTTTTCAAAAAGGGTGTTGAAAGTCGGCAAAAGAAGTTCGGCTAGGATCACCCCTACAATGGCCGAAACTAGGGTGATCAGGAATGCTTCTGTCAAAAACTGGAAAGTCAATTGGGAATAATTAGCACCCATCGTTTTACGGACTCCCACTTCCTTGGCACGAGTAGTCGCGCGCCCAATTGCCATGGTGGTAAAGTTGATGCAAGCAATCAAGAGTACCAGAAAGGCTATGCCGGATAAAATCCAAAGCAAAGATTTTCGAGTAGTCTCCAATCCTCCGTCACCCTGACTTTCAGAAAAGTGCATTCCGGCAATTGGATGAAAAGTGAAGTAAAATTCTCCTTGCACATAATCCTCCCCTAGAGCGGATTTCATAACAGCATCCATTCGCTCATGAATCACATGGACATCTTCCGGGTTTCGAAGTTTGGCGATATTCTGTCCCCACACGCTGTACCAAGAGGTCATTCCCTCAGGATCGGAGAAAAAGTCCATATTGGCAATAGGCATCAAGATTTCAAATTGGATAGAGGAATTGGCAGGAATATCTTTCAAAAGCCCTGATACCCGATACTCTTGGAAATCCTCTCCCATCTTTAGGCTTATGCTTTTACCGATGGGATTTTCACTTCCGAAATACTTTTCTGCGGTAGCTTCCGTGATGACGATTTCATACTTATCTCGGAGTTGTTGACTGATGTCCCCTTGGATCAATTCGAAGCCAAACATTTCCAGGAAATCCGGATGAACCAGCGAAAAGCTTTGATTTTCTTTGCTCTCATCGGGAAGTTTTGCCTGCACACCGGCAGTGATATATCCGGTTATTTTTTCGATCTGAGGAAATTCTTCCCTGAAAGTAGACTCCACAATCATAGGTGAGGAGAAAGATTCAATCATCTCTCCATCCACTAGCTCATGACTTTGGATTCGATAGATTTTCTCGCTCTCCGGGTGGAATGAATCAAAACTCAGTTCAAACTGAACAAAGAAGAAAATCAAAATCCCGACTCCCAAAGCGATGGATAATCCAATCAAATTGATTCCCGTGTGAAGCTTATGCTTCAGTAGATTTCTAAATCCGATTCTTAAATAGTTTTTCCACATAGGGTTGAAAGGTTTATAAGTTTCAAGGTTGGAAAGTATGGTGGGATATAGCGAAAACTATTAATTCCATTTTCAAGCTCAACCTTCTTATTTCTAATCTCTTGCTTCTAATCTCTATACTCAATTACTTCTTACTATTTACCACTCACTTCTAACTTCCCACTCCCATCTTCCTACTTCCCTCTTCCTACTCCCCTCTCGCTACTCACTCTTGAGGATTTTTGCAGGATTCACTAGGGAAGCTTTGATTGCTTGAGAACTTACCGTGAGTAGGGCAATGAGCATAGTCAGGCCTCCTGTCCAGATAAATACTCCCCAATTCAAGCTGGTGCGATAAGCAAACGTATTCAGCCAGTCACTCATAAAATACCAGGTTATAGGAATCCCGATTAGTATGGAAATCAGCACCAATCGAGTAAACTCTGTAGAAACTAAAGTCACCAAACTGGCTACAGAGGCTCCCATTACTTTACGCACCGATATTTCCTTTTTTCTTCGCTCGGCTATAAAAGTGGCTAAGCCAAATAATCCCATACAAGAAATAATCACAGCCAATCCAGTGAAAATACTAGTGAGGTTGGCAGTACGCTCTTGAGCCTGAAACTTTCGTGCATGCTCCTGATCCACAAAACTATATTCAAAAGGAGATCCTGGATTGAACTTGTTGAAAACAGCTTCTGCCTCAGCCAGATTTCTTGAGAGGTCCTCTCCGTCTGCAAAACGAATATGGATGAAATTCAAATCCCGCTCGGGACCAATGACCACGATAGGCTTTATTTCTTCAAATGGAGAGTCCATAATAAAATCTTTAACCACTCCCACCACAGTAAAATTATAGCCATCATCTTCGATCACCTGCCCAATGGGATCTTCAAATCCCATAATCTCTACTGTTTTTTCATTGATCAATACTGAAAGACTATCCATAGCATACGTGTAAATATCTATATCTCTTCCCGCGATCAGTTCCATTCCTGCTGTTTTCACCAAGTCCGCATCTGATCCCATTCGGCTGATACTAGGTTTGAAGTCAGGGTCTTTGCCCTGCCAATTCATTTCATTCGAATCGCTATAAATATTGGTTAGAGGAGAAAACGTATAGCTTACTGAAGTCACTCCAGGCAAGGCTAGCAACTCGTTTCTGAGCGCAGCCTTATTATTCCTTATGTTTTGGGTCACAGGGTGAAAAATCAAATTATCCTTGTTCAACCCAATGTCCCGATTCTGAACAAAATGCATTTGATCTCTAACAATCCAGACGCTGGAAATCAAAATTACAACCACAGCAAACTGAAAGACTACCAAAACTTCTCTTGGCTTCACACCAAAACTCCTTGATCTATTCATTTGCGACTTAAGTGCAATTGCCGGACGATACGAGCTCATCAAAAATGCCGGGTAGCTTCCAGCCAAAATCCCAATCACCAAAACATAAGCCATGGATATCATCCAGAAAAATGGCTGAGTCATCGGGTTTTGCAAATCCCTGCCAATGATGCCATTAAACCACGGGAATGCAAGAGAAACCAAAACTAAAGCCACCAAATATGCAGCAACAGCAATCAGGGTAGATTCTGCTAAAAATTGCCCAATAAGCATCTCGCGACCAGCACCAGAAAGTTTTCGGATGCCAACTTCTTTGGATCGCTTATCGCTTTGAGCGGTGCTGAGATTGACAAAATTGATTCCAGCGATCAGTAAAACCAAAACTGAAACAATTCCGAACATTCTGATCAATTCGATTTTACCACCAACAGACTTCCCATTTTCAAATTTAGAATACAAATGAAGATCGGCAACGGGAAAAAGGAAGTCGGAGATATCATCGTATTCAGAGTTTTTGGCAGTAAAACCTTTAAATTTCTCGTTAAAATCTGTCAATGAAGCACCTTCGTTCAGCATCGCGAATGTGCGCATGGAGTTATTGCCCCAATAGTCCCCCAGCCAGCCCATTTGATCCAGTTTTTTCATGGAAAAAAATGTGGTGAATGGAAAATTTGTATTCTCAGGCAGATCTTTGATAATTGCTTTTACCTCCAGATCCATTTGTTTCTCAACAGTGACCGTTTCACCCATAGCAGACTCATTGCCAAATAACTTACGAGCCACAGACTCGGTCAACACCACGCTTTCGGGCTCTTCCATGGCACTCACAGGATCACCAGCTATCACCTCGAAGCTGAACATCTTGAAAAAACCGGGATCGGTAAAGGTTGATTCTTCATAAAAACTAGTTTCCCCCACAGTCAATAATTGAGGGTCCCATTCGGTAATCCTGGCTACTTGCTCTACTTCCGGATATTGTTCTTTTAGTGTGGGGCCATAGGGTGCAGGAGTATAATCCCATGTAAAAATTTCCCCCTGCATTTCTGCATTTCTCCAAACTGCATAAACGCGGTCTGAATTTTCATGATATCGATCTACCGAAAGCTCAAATTGAACCCAGATCAGGATCAGGATGGAAGCTGCCATGCCAATACCCAGTCCAAAAATATTGATCAGCGCATATCCCTTACTCCTTTGGATATTTCGCCAGGCTATTTTAAAGTAGTTTTTCCACATACCGTTGGAAGGTTTTTAAGTTTCACTTTTCACAATTTACTTCTTACCACTTACTTCCTACTCCCTTCTCCCCTCTCCCTACTTCTCTCTTCCCACTTCCATACCAGTCAAAAAGCCTCAATACCGCCTGTATTCAATGTTTTCAAAAATAAGCATCAGAAACTACGGACAATTTTGTTCGCTATCGGGCATAAAAGTGAATTTGTTCTTGATCATAGCTTAGCTAGGATGATCCTCATCAGAAGAAACAAAAAGACATAAAAAAACCTGCAACAAATTCTTGCAGGTTTTAGGGGGATTATAGTCAGCTTATCGCTTTCGGATTCGGCTAGATCCTGAAGTTTTGATCTCTCCCAGTCTTGGCGAACCAGAATATACTACATCTCCGGATCCGGAAGACCTTACCGAGATTTCTCCCAAGTCTCCAACATGCGTGTCGCCGGAACCAGATTTGGAAACATACAGACTTTCTATTGCAAGGTTTTCTCCTTTGAAATCACCTGAACCGGACTGCTTGATTTCAGCTGATTCTACCTCTCCGTCTGCGATTTTTATTTCAGCAGAACCCGAAATCGAAGCCATCAACTGACCCGCCACGAGCTCCTTCATGGAAATATCTCCTGAACCTGAAAGCCCGATGGAAAACTGATCTGCTCTTATCGGAGAGGTAACTTCCATATCTCCTGAACCTGACACACTTACTCCTTCCAAATTGCGGTAGGTGACATAGAATTTCAGCTGTACATTTCGGTAGCTTCCCCGCTCTAGTCCGAGATTTAATTCATCGCCATTGATTTCAGTTTTCACCTTACTCAGGTCGACCCCTCTTACCTCAATTCGGACCTCTTCTTGGTTTCCTTCGGTCAGAATTACTTCCCAACTTCCACCGGAACTGACTTTAGAAAAGCTTCCAAGATTTCGAGTTTCAGACTGTTGCGCTTGTACACAAGACACCACGGCCAAAAGGACAAATGCCGAGATAAACAGTTTTAGATTAGTTCTCATAGCTATAGATTTTTATAGTGGGTTATAATTATTCGTTTTTAATACTTTTTACGGGGTTAGCCCAAGCAGCACGGATCGTTTGACTGGTCACTGTCACTGCCGCTATCAGTCCTGCTATCAATCCAGCCCACAGGAAAGTAGTCCAAGATATGCCAATTCGGTATGCAAAATCCTCCAGCCAACTACTCATTCCGAAATAAGAAAGCGGAATAGCAATCAAAAAACCTATTCCTACCAGCTTCAGGAAATCTTTTCCCAAAAGGACTAGAATATTGGAGGTTTCAGCTCCCATGACTTTTCGGATACCGATTTCTCGGGTTCTTTGTTCGGTGGCAAAAGTTACCAATCCTAAGAGACCCAATACTGAAATTACAATTGCAAGGACTGAAAAGAAAGTAAAGATGGTTTTGACTCTTGCCTCAGCTTCGTATTGACGATTAAATCCTTCATCGATAAAGTTTGGTTCGAAGGGATAGTCAGGTCTGAATTCTGCCCACTCTCCTCGCAAATAAGACAAAACCTGCTCCCGCTGATCAGCTTCGAATTTGATGCTGACCTGATTATTTCTATCCTGAGAAATCAAAAATACGATAGGTACAATCGGCTGATGAAGGCTTTCGAAGTGAAAATCTTCCATCACACCGGTCACATATCCCCGTCTCCCCCCATAGAGAAATTGCTTTCCGATCGCCTCCTCAGCAGAGGTCCATCCAATCTCCCGGATAGCAGCTTCATTCAAAATAAATGCTTCAGTGGAATCACTGGCACGTAGATAATCGAAATCTCGTCCCGCTGCCAGTGGAATCCCGTAAGTATCCAGAAAATTATGAGCCACATGGATATCTGCGATCCGGACATTTAATTGGGTCAATTCTCCTCCCACTTCAGCTGTTGCGCCTTGAGAATCCAGCAATCGACCGGAAGGAACCCGACTAGATAAACTCACCTCCTGAATGCCCGGGTGATTTTCCAATCTGTCTTTGATGATCAGGTAGTTTTCGTTGATTTGATTGGAGCTAGGAAGAACTACAATATCTTCTTTGTCAAATCCCAAGTCCTTATTCTGCATAAAACTCAACTGCCCAATTACTACCAAGACGGCGACAATAAGCATAACGGAAATGGCAAACTGACCCACGACCAAGACAGCTCGGAAGTTTTCATGACCTTTCCCGGCTTTGAAGGCACCTTTGATAACTTTTGCAGGTGAAAAACCAGATAAAAACAAGGCAGGGTAGCTTCCCGATATCAATCCCACAAAAAGCACAATACCTGAAATCCAAAGGAAATACTCCGGATTGGAAATGAAATTTAGGGAAAGTGGGCTTTCTAAAAAGTTGGAGAAAGTCGGCAAGAATAAATATACCAAGCCAACAGCTATTATCATGGAAATAAAGGTCATGACGAAGCTTTCTCCCATAAATTGCCTAACCAAAACCAGCTTGTCGGCGCCCATTACTTTCCTCAGACCAACCTCCATGGATCGGAGCGATGAGCGAGCAGTACTGAGGTTCATAAAGTTGATACAGGCAATCAGGAGGATAAATAGAGCTACTGCGGCATAGATGTAGATATAGTCAATATTACCATTTGCTTCGATTTCCGAGTCTAGATTAGAATAAAGGTGTATGTCCTGAATTGGCCAAAGGAACAGCTTGGTGGTTTGGGACATAGGGATACCTGAGTTCGTCTCTCCCATATGTCTATCAATCATGGAAGGAAGCTTATCTTCGAATCCCTGATAATCTACCCCTGGAGCGAGTTTGAGGTAAGTTGAAAAATTATTCGATCCAAAATTTCCCATAAATGCTTCCTGCCCTCCATAAAATTGGATGACCGGTATCATGGAAGCTAGGAAATCCACATGGAAGTGGGAGTTTTCAGGGATATCCTTTATCACACCCCGCACCTGCATGGTAAACTGCATCCCTTGAATTTCAATCAACAAATCCTTACCTACAGCACTTTGATCACCAAAATACCTTTGAGCTGTCTCTTCGGTAAGGATAAGTCCGTCTGCCTGCTTTAGTGCTTCCCGAGATTCTCCTTCCAAAAGCTCCCATCCGAAAACATCGAAAACCTCTGGATCGGCGAAGAAAAAGTTCTCTTCCACAAATGAATCCTCCCCATTTTTCACCAAAGGGTCAGCATTTGTCAATCGGGCTGAAGCCTCCACATCCTCTGGAAAATCAGATTGAATCAGCGGGCCAAAAGGAGGTGCTGCATGACCCAAATGAAGGCTTTCCTCTCCACTAGGGTTGAACCAAGCCCGAGATACCCGGTAAAGGCGATCGACATCCTGATGATAGTTATCATAGCTCAATTCGTAGCGAACATAGAGCAGAATCACCAGACTCACGGCCATCCCAATTGCTAAGCCAAAGAGATTGATAAAAACATACAATGGATGCTTTTTGGCATTCCTAAATACGATTTTGAAGTAATTCTTGAACATAAGAGGCTGGGGTTTAGAAAAAATGCCGACAAGTACGTACTCACCGGCATTTGACTTTCATAAGGCTGGGTTTAATATTATTGCTTGATTACACGAGCAGATCCGGAGACACCTACATTCAATTCTGGATTTCCTTTGTAATACACATTTCCAGAGCCAGAGGCACCTACTTTCAGTGACTTGCACTCTCCTACATAGGATTTTCCTGAGCCAGATTTGCCAACATTGATTTGCTCAGCTACTAGGCCGGGCCCACTAAAATCTCCTGATCCTGACTGTCCGATCAATAATTTCTTGGTTTCACCACCTTCAATTTTTACATCGCCAGAGCCACTGATCCCTACATTAACGGTCTCAGCAAAGACATTTCTCATCTGTACTAAGCCTGATCCGGATACTCCAAGATTCATTTTCTTAGTCTCTACATCATCCTCCACGATAATGCTTCCAGAGCCAGAAGAGCCAAGCCCTGTCAGCTCACGAACCGTGACGTAAAAGTCGAGTTTGACATTTCGATAATTTCCTTTTTCAAGCTTCAGCTTGAGCTTCCCGTCTTTTACCTCAGTGATGACTTTGTTGAGAGCGATATTACCGGATTCTATGGTCACCTCATCTCGATCTTCAATAGAGACATACACATTCCAGTTTCCACCGGACTCAATACTCGTAAAAGCTCCCGGAGTACGTGTTTCCGTACCTTGAGCATTAGCAGAAAAACCTAAAAGAAAAAGGAGCAGAACTGCAGCGGTTGTTTTAATCAGATTCATAATATGTGTTGGTTTATAATTATTAATTCAGAGATGGTGCCAAGAGCTAAAAGTGCTTTTACAAGCTCTTTTAGCGGGTTAAATAATATTGATTGTCCGATCTGCCTAAAATATGACCGCGAGCGGACGATCAATTTGGGAATATATCGATCTGAGCAAAGCCAGCCAATAAATGAAGCTTTACTCGTTTTTTAAGTAATCTACTGGATTGGAAGCCGCTGTTTTGAAGCTTTGGTAGCTGACTGTAAGCCAAGCTATCACCACAGCTAGAGTCCCGGCACCCAGCACCAGAAGAAGATCAATAGAGGTTCGGAATGCGAAATTCTGAAGCCAGTAAGTCTCCATGATATAGTAAGCCAAGGGTCCGGCAATAGCGAAGGCTATCAAAACTAATACAGTGAAATCCTTGCTGAGCAGAGTTACCAATTGAGCCAAATTGGCACCAAGAGCTTTACGAATGCTGATTTCCTTGGCACGCTGCTCAGTAGTGAAGGCAGCCAAACCAAAAAGACCCAAACAGGCAATTCCGATTGCTAAGACAGTAAAAGTTAAGATGATATTTCCCATTTTCTGCTCAGCACGGAGAAGGTTTTCAAAATTGGAGTCTACAAATGAATACTCAAAAGCCGCTCCATTGGAGTATTTTTTCCAGACAGATTCCAAAAAAGAGATCCGTTCTTCAAATTCACCAGGAGCCATTCGAATTGCCATTTCTGAAAAGTAATCCTCTCTCATTCCCATAATCAAAGGTCGAATTTGCATTTTGAGATCATCGAAATTGAAATCTTTGACGACTCCAATCACCGTCTTATTTTCATTGCTTTCTCCATCAAAAAAGCCGCTGATTTTTTGAGTACCATCCAGCTCGGTCCAGCCAATCTGCTTGAAAGCTCGCTCATTGATTATTACCGCAGAGGTATCGCTAGGGAAGTCTTTGGAAAAAAATCTACCATGGACCATTTCATATCCCATAGCCTTCAGATGATCCTCATCTACCCAATTGACTGCGAAAAGAATATCCTGATCCATTCCTTCAATCCTATAGACTGAGGACCAATCAATCTCCGGAGGAAGCGCATTGGCGAAGGAAGCTGAGACAAAACCCGAGTTAGCAAGGACCTCTTGTTTGAATGATTCCATTTGGTTTCCAAGAGATCTGACATGAAGCAAATTGATTACATTTTCTTTGTCGAAGCCTAGATTTTTATCCTGCATATAATTCAGCTGTTTGTACACCACCATACTACTGATAATCAGACAGATGGAAATAAAAAACTGAAAAACCACCAGTCCATTTCTGAAGGCTGAGCGTTTGGCTCCACTTCGGATTTTTCCTTTCAGCACCAGGATAGGCGAGAATGAGGTCAAGTAGAACGCCGGATATGAACCTGCGAGTAATCCTACCACAATCAAGAAAACAAAGAAAAGCAGGATAATCCCAGGATCAAGAAACATCCAAATACTCAATTCCTTTCCTGAAATCGCATTGAAAGGTTCCAAGGCCAAAAGAATAAAGACTATGGCCACCAAACCGGAAAGGATACTGTATAAAAGAGACTCTGCCAGAAATTGCCCTATTAGGGGAATTTTGCCAGCACCTATGGATTTTCGTACGCCCACTTCCTTTGCCCGATTGGCGGATTTGGCCGTAGCCAGATTCATAAAATTGATACAGGCAATCAGGATGATAAATATGGAAATGGCTCCAAAAATGTATAAGTATTGAATATTTCCAGGAGGCAGAAGCTCTTCTTGAAGCTGTGATTTCAAGTGAATATCCAACATAGGCATGGTATGGAATCCTACACGATTGCCTTGCTCTCTGAATTGGTCCATGTTAATCCCCATAAATTTCTGGATCTCAGGGCCAAAGTATTTATCAATAAAACCTGCTAGTGCCTGATCAACCTCGGAAACATCAGATTCCGGAAAAATTTTAAAATAGGTGTAGAGATTATTGCTTGTCCATTGCGTGCTTTCCAAATAATCCCAACTCTCGCCCGATAGGACCATATCAAAATCGAGGTGTGAATTGTAGGGTGGGTCTGCAGCGATCCCTGTCACTTCAGTTGCTGTCTGATTCGAACCACGAAGCAGGATTTTACCAATTGGATCTTCCTCTCCAAAATACTTTTTAGCATTAGACTCCGTCAATACGATTTTATTGGGTCCTTGGAGAGCAGTTTTAGGATCACCTTGAATTAATTCAAAACCGAAAAAATCAAAAAACTCCGGATCGGAAACCAAAGTAATCGGCTCGGTGAATGTTAGCTCCTCATATTGAATAGGCATGGTTCGAAATGCTCCGACACGAATCGCTGATTCTACTGCTGGAACCTCCTGCTCCAAGGCACTTCTCATCGGCGCTGGAGTCATGGCAAGATTGAATTCATTCCCATTGAGCAAACCAGACATATCTGCCCGATGAATCAACTCAGCGTCTGGATGGAAATTATCATAGCTAAGTTCATCCAGTACAAAAATGACAATCAACAAACTGGCGGTGATTCCAAGACTCAGTCCAAGAATATTGATAATGGAGTAGATTTTATTTTTCCGGAGATTCCGAAAGGCAATTTTCAAATAGTTCTTAAACATGGTGGCTGGGTATTATCTGGGCAAATAAAATAAGTTGGCTTAGTCTCTAGTGATGAGATGCAGCTTTTCATTGAAAGGTTGCAAGCCTAATTCCAAAAATAAAAATGCCCTTTAAAGCTATTTAAAGGGCATTTTGAAATATCCAGATGTATTTAAAACTGTCCGTTTTCAACTAGATCGGACACTATTCCGCTCGAATGGCGTCAACGGGATTGGACCAGGCAGCTTTTAAAGCCTGAAAACCAACTGTGAGCAAAGCGATGAAGATCGTTACACAGGCACCAAATAGGAAGGTCCATATGGATAGACCAGCCTGATATGGAAAATCCGCTTGCCAGGTTTTCATCCCATACCAAGCCAGCGGAAAGGCTAAAATTATCGCTAGCAAAAGAAGAATCACAAAATCACTAATAATCAACCTAATTACACTGGGACTGCTCGCACCGAGTACTTTTCGAATACCGATCTCTTTGGTCCGCTGCTCTACAGCATAAGCCGCCAAGCCAAATAAACCCAGACAAGAAATCAAAATCGCTAAAATTCCTGCCGTGGTAAAGGCTTTGCTCAATTGTTGATCTTCCGCGTATTGCGAAGCAAACTGCTCATCCATAAAGTAATATTCGAAAGGATTTCCCGGAAAAATCTCCTCAAATGTCGCCTGCAGAGAAGTTAAGCTTTCTTCCAAATTCACAGGATCCACTATCAGCGAAAAGTAGGCCTGACCCTCATTTGGAAGAAGAATCATAGGGAGAATTTCTTCTTTGAGCGACAGGTGGTGATAATCTGCCACTACGCCTACAATCTCGTATACATCTTCACCCCATTTGATGCTTTGACCAGCTGCATTCTCAGCTCCATCAAACCCAAGCGCTTCGGCTGCTGATTCATTGACCATGAGCTTTCTGCTTGCATACCAACCTTGTCTTGCTTCTCCAGGGCTGAAACTCCTTCCCGACTTGATTTCAATTTCGTATACCTCCAAAAACTTTTCATCGATGATTCCCATGGCATAACTCTGATCTCGGTCCTCTGGCCGAGGCACCATAGGCGTAATCCCAGCTGCGGAAAAATTATAAGATCGACCGGGAAGGACGTTGGATGAGGCTGATCCTTTTACAAAAGCAAAATTATTGAGTTGGTTTTTAAAGCTTACCAGTTTTTCCTTTGCATTATCTCCCATATCATCAGGCCCAGATATCACCAATAATTGGTCAAGATTCATTCCTAGGTCTCTATTCTGCATGAAGGAAAGCTGATCTTGGATGACCAAGGTAGAGATGATCATTCCCATGGATATGACAAACTGGAAAACCACCAACGATTTCCGAAGCCATTGTCCACTTTCAGGTTTCAAATTGACTTGGGATTTTTTATCAAATTTCCCCGAAAGTAGTACCACATAAAAACCGGATATAAGCGAGCAGAAGGTGATAATAACAATTAGCAAAAACCAAAAAATCGGAAGATTGAAGGCTCCAAGCCAAATGGACTTACCTAAAACCGCTACGACTAAAGGCTCCATCAGAAAAACACCAATCAAAGCCAAAAGTGCTGAAATAAGAAAGAGCACCAAGGTTTCCAGTACAAATTGCTGCGCAAGCTGCCAAGTATTTGCTCCTAGCACTTTTCGCATTTTGATCTCCTTAAGACGTGTCAGAATACTCGCTGCAGAAAGGTTGAGGTAATTGACATAAGCAATTGCCAAAATCAGAACCGCCATAGCTCCAAAAACAAATACACCTGCCCTACTTCCAAAAGTAGGAAGCGGATCATCGATAGACCTACCCAAATGCCATTCGCTGAGGGGTTGTAGGTGCACAGTGATCCCGTCAAGACCTGGAAACCGCTTGAAGTAGTCTGTCATTTGCTTGGCGAGTTGCTCTCCATCGGTGCCAGGATTGGTTTGCAAATAGAGGTTAGCAAATCCAGAGTCCATTCCATTCGGATCGGCCCAACTGTTTCCATTTCGATTTGCTTCATTTTCCAGATAATGAATGGAAAGAAAAACCTCTGCACGAAGGTCTGAACGCAAAGGAATTTCTTCCAGCACCCCAGAAATGGTGTAGTCCGATTTGCCAAAATTGTTGCTTAGCGTGAAGCTTTTACCCAGCGCGTCCTCCTCTCCAAATAATTTTTTGGCGAGTTCTTGGGAAATGACGGCTGTTTGGGGGTCTGATAAATCTGCATTCCCACGCTTGATAGGAAAGGAGAAAGTCTGGAAAAAGTCTCCTTCTACAAAACTGATGTCTGCTTCCTTGATCGCAATATTGGCTTCCCGATTAGAAATTAATCCCCCAGCGATAAAACCCGCCGCTCTAGTCACATGATCCAAATCAGCAAATTGATCCTCAAGAATATTGGCAAAGCCCGGTGGAAGAAAAATTTCAGCCTCGCCATTTCCTTCAACTACCACCACACGATAGATATTCTCTTTTTTATCATGAAAGTCATTGTAAGTCAACTCCGTTGCCACATAGGCAAAAAGAACCAGAAAAGTGAGCAATCCCAAAGTGAGTCCCAGCAGATTAACGGCCGAAAAAACCCGCCTCTTCAGAAGGCTTCGAACTGAGATTTTTAGATAGTTGAAGATCATAAATTCAGATTTAAGAGAAAGGATTACTCACTTTTAAGTGATTTGACCGGGTTACTTGATGCGGCTTTAAAGGCTTGAAGGCTGATGGTGACAAAGGCGATAAATGCCACGAAAAGGCCGGCCAGGAGAAAAATGGAGGGACCCAAATTCACTTTGTACTCATAATCTTCCAACCATTTTGTCATACTCCACCAAGCTAATGGGCTTGCCAATACAAATGCAATCAAAACAAGTTTTGAAAACTCCTTGGAGAGCAAAACTACTATTCCTGAAGACGTGGCTCCCAAGACTTTCCTTATCCCAATCTCTTTGGTCCTTTGCTCTGCCGTAAATGCTGTCAAAGCAAAAAGTCCTAGGCAGGCAATGAAAATGGCGAATCCGGCAAAAACCCCAAACACCTTACCCAACCGGGTCTCTGCATGATACATTTTGCTGAATTGCTCATCCATAAATTCGAAAGTCAAAGGCTGACCGGGTGCCATTTCTTTCCATGATTCCTCGATCAGTTGGATGACATTCTGCGTATTTTCAGCTCTGAATTTAAATGAGACCGGACCTCCTGGAACCTGAGAATATAGTAGCATAACCGGAGAAACAGATTCTTTCATAGATTGAAAATTGAAGTCCTTCACCACTCCTACTACTGTACGGATTTGGTAAATCTCTTCATTCCCATCCCCAAGAATCTGAGAATATACTTTTTGGCCGATCGGGTCACCTTCAAAATTGAACTTTTTCACCGCAGTCTCATTCAGAATCACTGCGCTACTGTCAGATGGGAAATCAAGAGAAAAGTTCCTTCCAGAGACTAATTCCATACCTAGCGTAGGAATATAGTTTTCGTCGACTCGCCAGTTTTGAATACTTACTGTGCTTTCCATATCGGCCAGATCCCGTCCCTCCACAAGCCATGGACTATCACTTCTATAAGATCCTGCTACTGGCAAATATCCGCTGATGGTCGCCTGTTCGATACTGTTATCAGCCAAGATCCGATCCTTAAAACCTACAAGCCGTTCATTTAAGGCGTAGGTATTAAACACCGTGATCAACTGATCTTTTTCGAATCCTATCTCACGGTTTTGAATGAAGTTCAACTGATTATTCACAGTAATCGTAGCGATGATCAAAATCACCGAAATAGCGAACTGAAAAACCACCAAAGTACTTCGGATATTACCACTCTTCATCCCCAGTCGAATTTTTCCTTTCAGAATACTTACAGGTTTGAAAGCAGAGAGAAAAAAAGCAGGATAGCTCCCCGCGATCAATCCAGTTACAATTGCTCCAAGGAATAAGGCTGCATAAAAACCGGCAGATTCAACAGGCATTTCGAGACTTCTTTCTGCTAAATCATTGAAGAATGGTAGCATAAGAGTAGCCAGAGGAATCGCAATCAAAAATGCTATGGAACTAAGCAGGATAGACTCCATTAAAAACTGTCGAATCAAATGAATTCGAAAAGAGCCCATCACCTTCCTTATTCCTACCTCCTTGGCTCTGCTAGCAGATTTTGCTGTAGAAAGGTTCATGAAATTGATACAGGCAATCAGCAGGATAAATAAGCCTATAGCTACAAAAATGTACACATACTGCTCACTGAAATTTGCCTCAAACTCACCTTCCAAATCACTCTTCAAGTGAATATCATGTAATGGTTGGAGGATGTATTCGAGGGAGCTTCCCTGTGCGATCAAGTCATCAAAGGAAGTGCCTTCACCAAAAAAGAGAGAGAGCTGAGGCTCCATATATTTTTTGAGCATTGGGAAAAATTTTTCTTCGATGGCTTCAGGCGAAGACCCTTCATAGGCCTTGAAGTAGGTCTGAAAATTATTACTGAACCAAATTTCACCTTGGGCCTCTTGTAGTCCTTCAGCACTCAATAAAAAATCAAAATGAAAATGGCTTGCCTCAGACAAATCTTTGTAAACTCCGGTAATTCTGAATTCCAATTCATTATCTAGTATCAGCGATTCTCCAACGGCTTCCTGATTTGGGAAGTACTTTTCAGCCATAGATTCGCTGATCGCAACAGTACCTGGTTCATCCAAGATTCCTTCTTGAGTTCCGCTGACCATTTCAAGATCAAAAACCTTGAAAAAATCCTTACTGGCCCATATTACTCTTCTCTCCAGTAGGTTTTCCGAATCATTTGGTCTTTTGACCAAATAGGGTCCCTGCTCACGAAAATGTACGGCTGCTTCCACTTCGGGAATTTCCTCAGGCAAAGCTCTGACCAAAGCTGCTGGAGTATATAAGTTATGGGAGGACCTCCCTCCAAAAACAGTTTTATTTGAAATTCTATAAATCCTGTCTCCATCCTTAAAATGCTTATCATAGGATGATTCATTGATCACGAAAAGGGCAATCACCATACAAACTGCAACTCCCACCGAAAGACCAAAGATGTTGATGAAAGAATAGAAACCTTGCTTGCGAAGATTTCTCAGTGCGATTTTAAAATAATTTTGAAGCATTCCGATTTTCTTTAGTGCTGGTTTTCTTCTGCCAAATATTATTCAGGTTTTGTGCCACCAAAAAAAGGCCTCCTGATATGTAGAAGGCCTTTTTTACTATTTCACATATTTGTAGTTCGAACAAAAATGTCCGCTTGCGGTCAAAATAATTACTCACTTTTCAGAGAATTCACTGGATTATTTCGGGCGGCCTGAAATGCCTGGTAACCAACAGTCAATAAAGCTATCAAAACAAGAAGCAGGCTAGAATCGGCAAATATCCACCAACTTAGATCAGTCTGAAAGGCATAACTTTCTAACCATAAATCGGCCAGATACCAAGCCATCGGCATGGCTAAGAGAATTGATATCAATACCAAAGAGACAAAGTCTTTGGACACAAGTGTCAATATCCCTACCGTGGAAGCTCCAAGTTTTCGGTCAACTTTAAAACCAAAATAGGGTATTCAAAAGAAGACACGGTTGTAAATCGGAAAACCTACTTCCCAACCCCCATACTCCCCTACTTCCTTACATCACACATGAAACTGCTCCCGGATATTCTCGGTCACAACTTTTCCATCAAACAAATTGATGATTCTGTGGGCGTAGTTGGCATCGTGAGGTGAGTGAGTTACCATGACGATGGTCGTTCCTTCATTATTCAACTCTTCCAACAGTCTCATCACTTCTTCACCATTTTTAGAATCCAAGTTACCCGTTGGCTCATCCGCCAAAATCACGGATGGCTTGGCGACAATAGCCCTTGCAATCGCCACACGCTGCTGCTGACCACCTGAAAGCTGCTGCGGAAAGTGATTTCTTCGGTGCATGATATTCATCCGAGTCAAGACCTCTTCTACCCGCTTTTTGCGCTCATCAGCTGGTATTTTAAGATAAAGCAGCGGCAGCTCTACGTTTTCAAATACTGTCAATTCATCAATCAAGTTGAAGCTCTGAAAAACGAATCCGATGTTTCCTTTTCTCAGTGAGGAACGCTGTCTCTCGGAGTAATTGGCGACCTCTTGATCCAGAAAGAAATACTCTCCTTCATCGGGATTGTCCAATAGTCCGATGATATTGAGCAAAGTAGACTTTCCGCAACCCGAAGGCCCCATAATAGCTACAAATTCGCCTTTTTTGATTTCGATCTGAATACCGTCCAAAGCGGTAGTTTCTACTTCCTCCGTGGTGTAGAGTTTTCGAAGGTTGTTGGTTTTGATGACGTGTTCCATGGTAATAAGTTTGAAGATGGAAGTAGGAAGAGGGAAGTTGTCCCAAGTCCAATTCCAGATTATTTATTTGTTTTAGAAAATCTTTTATAGATCGCTGAGTCTTCTTTTGATAGATAGATTCATCTTAATTTGTTGTTTTGATTTTACTCCTATATCCAATAGTCATATTCATTAGGTCAAAGCAATCTTGATAGTGTTTTTTAAATTCATTCTCAGAAATATACGCTCTCCTTCTTGCCTTATGTAAACAAGTTACTACTTCGGCAATAGAGCGGATCGCATAGCCTAAAAACTTACTTTGTTCGGGATTAGACTGCAAAATTGATCCCTCTGCGATATTCAATGCTATGGAGTCTGAAGCTCTATTGATTTGGCTCGTCAAATTGAAAAGCTCCTCTTTCGCAAAGTTTTTAGATAATTTTTGAATACTTTCTGCCAAATCCATCGCCTTTTGCCATATCAATAAATTTTCAAATTTGAAGCTCATGGTGTATTTGATTGGTTAGTATTTAGTTTATTACTTCAATTTAACTAATAAACAATTTTATTTCTACCCCCATCTTCCCTCTCCCAACTTCTATCTTCCAACTTCCTTCTCCTCTATTTCATCTCCAACACCTCATTATCCCCGAAATTCTCATATCCAGAAACGATGACTTTTTCACCTTCTACCAATCCCTCAAGGACTTCATAGTATTCAGGGTTTTTTCTTCCCAGACGGATATTTCGCTTTTCGGCATTTCCTGTTGACGGGTTGATGACAAAGACCCAATTGCCACCTGTATCCTTGAAGAAGCCTCCAGTGGCCAGCAATAGGCTTTGCTCACTTTGACCCAATTCAAGGCGGATCCGAACACTTTGTCCTCTTCTAATACCTTGAGGACTTTCTCCAGTGAATACCATATCCACTTCGAAGCGCCCATTGGTGATCGTAGGATAGATTTTGGATATTTCCAGCTCGTATTCCTGACCACTCAGGGTAAACTTACCCCGAAGCCCTCTGCCGATTCTCGGTAGGTAAAGTTCATCGATCGGCACCCGAACTTTAAATTCATCCAATACATCAATCTGCCCGTATCGTTGCCCGGGATTGATGGCTTGACCTACTTCGATCTGTTCCATGGCCAATTGCCCGGCAATAGGAGCTGTAATAATCAGGTTATTCAAAATCTTCCCCACGCCTTGCAAGGAGGCCTGCATACGGTTCTCAGAATTACGGAGCTGATTCAATTGAATCGATCTGGCAATCGAGTCATTTTTATAAGACTCATAGGTAAGCCTTCTTCTTTTCAAATTGTATTCGTATTGCTCTTTCACTTCCTCAAATTCCCGGTCTGAAACCAGTTTTTTCTCATGAAGCTCCTTGAATCGCTTGTACTGAGGCTCCAAAAGCGAGATTTGATAATCGATCTCAGCCAATTGACCTTGTTGGCTCAAGTCATTTTGATCCAAAAGTAAGCGCGTCTGACGGAGATTATTGATTTGCTCGTAAAGCATCGTCTCCCGCTGCATGACGTCAAGCTGTAAATTAGAATTGGTCAAAGCCAAAATCGTATCTCCCCGATTGACGGTGGCTCCTGACTCTCGAATCACCTCTGCTACCATCCCTCCTTCTACTGCATCCAGATAAAAAGTCTGCGCAGGCTCAATCTGCCCTGAAACCAAAATGTAATCGGTGAATTCCCCCGTTTTGACGGTGGTGATACTCAATCGATCCTGCTCTACATTCATAGTAGACCGGTGATCTGCAAAGCCCAATTGATAAATGATTCCGGCGACCAAAAGCGCACCTCCGATGATATAGGCAATTCGCCTAGGAGTCCAAGTTTTCTTTTCTAATTTTCTATCCATTGTGTGTTGGCCTTTTTGAGGCTGTCCATCTTATGCCAAAGGTTATGCCATGGAAAAATCAGGGCTTAGGAGCTTTTTGATGGGTTTTTGAGAAAAAAGCTAAATTCTAACTCGAACATTTTCGTCCGCCAGCGAACAATCCCTTTCAAAAGCGAAGCGAATAGATTTTCAACTCAAAAAGTCGATATTGAGAAAAAATGGCCAAAATTGTTCGGATTCGCCCATTTTCAGAATTTTGATCAAAAGTGAAATTTTCGGCAAGCTTTTAGAACTTTATAGAGCCTACCACAAAAACCACAAGATGTATGGAAGAGCAACGAATCGGTAAAATTCTCATTGTAGATGACAACGAAGACCTGCTAAAGGCTGCCAAGATTTTTCTTAAAAGGCACTTTGCCCAAGTAGATACCGAAACCAACCCTGATCTTTTGCCTATTCTCACACATAATGAAAATTATGATGTGATTTTATTGGATATGAACTTCACCAAGGACGTAAGTTCGGGACAGGAAGGCTTTTATTGGCTGGATCGAATCTTGGAACTTGACCCATCTGCCGTCGTGGTTTTGATCACAGCCTACGGTGATGTCAATCTTGCCGTCAAAGCCATCAAAGAAGGCGCAACGGACTTTGTCTTGAAGCCTTGGGAAAATGAACGACTACTTGCCACGCTGAATTCAGCTCTTCAACTCCGTCAGAAAAAACTGGAAGTCAACCTCCTAAAAGATCAGAAAACTACCCTTCAACAGGATATTGACAATAAATTCAAAGATATCATCGGCCAAAGCCCGGCCATGCAAAAAGTCTTCGAAACGATCGAACGAGTGGCTACTACCGATGCCAATGTGTTGATCCTTGGAGAAAACGGAACGGGAAAAGAATTGATTGCCCGAGCTATCCATCGAAACTCCCGAAGAAGTCGAGAGGCTTTTGTAGGAGTGGATTTGGGATCCATCACCCAAACGCTATTTGAATCGGAGCTTTTTGGCCATAAAAAAGGGTCTTTCACCGATGCCAAAGAAGACCGGGCAGGGCGTTTTGAGCAGGCGCATAAGGGAACACTGTTTTTGGATGAAATCGGAAATCTTCCCCTCCCTCTTCAAGCCAAGCTTTTGGCAGCTCTCCAAAACCGACAAGTTACCCGTGTGGGTGCGAATAAACCCGTGGAAGTCAATATCCGCCTGATTTCGGCTACCAATATGCCCATTCACAACATGGTGTATGATAATAGCTTCCGACAGGATTTGCTTTATCGGATCAATACCATCGAAATCCAACTTCCCCCACTTCGGGAACGAGTCGAGGATATCCCATTGTTAGCAGACCATTTCATTAATTTTTATTCAAAAAAATATAACAAAGACATCCGAAAAGCCTCCGAGCCTTTGATCAAGCGGATGACCAAGTATCATTGGCCGGGAAATATCCGGGAACTTCAGCACAGCATCGAGCGTGCAGTCATCATGAGCAATCACAATGTGCTTCAGCCCGAGGATTTGTTTTTGCAAAAAATGGGACAGCCGGAGAAATCCGAAGAAAATGTGAGTTTGGAACACCTCAATATTGAAGATGTGGAGCGAATACTCATCAGAAAAGCACTGCAAAAGCACAACGGACATATCACACGAGCGGCTGAGGAACTCGGTTTGACGCGATCCTCACTTTACAGAAGATTGGAAAAATATGGTCTATAGGCGATTTTCCGTAGGGATCACATTCCGGATCCTTCTCATTACTACCTGTATTTTTTTGGGACTCTGGCTCTACTTTAGTCAAGGTTTGCTGCTTGCTCCCGCAATTTTGGGATTACTCGTCGCTGGAATCGTCGGTGAGATGATTTATTATGTGAATTCGATCAACCAGAAATTAGCTCGCTTCCTTGACTCCATCCGCTTTGCTGATTTTTCAAGCTCTTTTACCTCAGACAGCAAAATGGGGAACTCCTTCCGGGAGGTCAACATGGCTTTCAATGAGGTGATGGAAGTCTTCAAGCAAACCCGTGCTGAAAAGGAAGAACAGATGCTTTTCCTGCAGGTGATTATTCAACACATCAATACGGGAATCATATCTTTCAACGCTGAAGGCAAAATCGGTGTCATCAATAATGCCGCCAAGCACTTGCTTCAGATTCCTCAGTTTCGGGATATTAGTGATTTGGGAAAGCTTTCCACAAAACTTTTGAAGGAAGTCATGGAGATCAAGCCCGGTCAACGAATCTCCCATAAGGTCAATTCAAACCTTCATCTGATAATCCAAACAACAGCTTTGAAAATGGGCGGTCAGAGTTGGACTTTGCTTTCCCTACAAAATATCAATGCGGAATTACAATCCAATGAGCTGGAAGCCTGGCAAAATCTTACCAAGGTGCTCCGCCACGAGATTATGAATTCCATCACGCCCATTTCCAGCCTGGTCGAATCCCTTCGAACCATACTAGATGAAGACAGCTATGTGCAAAAAGAAGGAATGCTGATCAAAAAGGATGGATTTCAGGATATCCAAGAGGGATTGGATACCATCTCCAACCGTAGTAAAGGGCTTGTGAATTTTGTCAATGCTTATCGGGATTACACCAATATCCCCATTCCTGAAAAGGAGCTGGTTCGGGTTCAGGATCTTTTTGAAAATGTACTCAACCTAATGAAAGAAGAACTCAAGTCCCAAAGCGTCTTTGTCAAGACAGAGCTTCATCCCAAGGAGCTGGAAATACAATGTGACCGGGATCAAATATCGATGATATTGATCAATCTGATAAAAAACGCCTCTGAGTCCATGCAAAAACTCGCCGACAGGCAGATCATTCTTCGGGGAGTTTCACAAGGAGATATGGGTATCCGGATTGAAGTCGAGGATCATGGACCGGGTATTGTGCCAGAGGCTTTGGAGCGAATATTTGTGCCTTTTTACACCACCAAAAAGACCGGGTCAGGAATTGGCTTGGCAATTTCACGTCAAATAATGAATCTGCATCGGGGCAGTTTGGTCGTAGAGTCTGAGCAGGACAAGCGAACGGTTTTTAGTCTAATCTTCAAGTAGCCGGTTTCTCAAAAAAATCTAATCGCAAAAAACCCGCAACAAAAAAGGCAGCTCTATCTTTAGCGCTGCCTTTCCAATAAGATCCAATTGCTGACGGAATTATTTGTCCGGTTGTGGAGTCATTCTCAAATAAGGCTTGATTTCTCGATGACCTTTCGGGAATTTAGCTGGAATGTCTTCCGTCTTGATCGCAGGTGAAACGACCACATCCTCCCCTTCTTTCCAATCAGCTGGAGTTGCCACGCTGTAATTTGCTGTCAACTGCAAGGAATCAATCACCCGAAGCAATTCATCAAAATTTCGCCCTGTGCTTGCAGGATAGGTGATGGTCAATTTGATTTTCTTATCCGGGCCGATGACAAACACCGAACGAACGGTGAAACTCTCATTCGCATTTGGGTGAATCATATCATAGAGTGTGGACACTTTTTTGTCTTCGTCGGCAATTATGGGAAAGTTCACAGCCGTATTTTGAGTTTCGTTGATATCACTGATCCAACTTTTATGACTTTCCAAGCCATCTACACTTAAGGCGATCACTTTCACGTTCCGCTTGGAGAACTCATCTCTCAATCTTGAGACAGCTCCCAATTCCGTGGTACAAACCGGCGTAAAATCAGCTGGGTGAGAGAATAGCACTCCCCAACTGTCGCCTAGATATTCATGAAAGTTGATCGTACCCTCTGTACTTTCTGCTGTAAAATTCGGAGCTTCATCTCCTAGTCGTAATGCCATAATTATTTTATTTAAAGTCTATAGATTTTATAGGGTATTAGACAAAAGTTAGAGAGAAAAAGTTTACGAGGATTGCATTTTTTTCAAAAAAGGATGAAAGCAGTCTAGGCTTCAGGACAAAACTCATTGAATATCAATTTCCTTTCTCCTCCCTTTCTTCTTGCTTCTCTTCTTTTATTTTGAAAATTCTTTTTCGGAATAAAAGAAATAGGATCAGAATAATCGCAGGAATGATAATGTAGATAACCAAATCGGAAGTATCGTTCAGATCCACGGGACCGCTTGGCTTTGGAATTCCAGGTTGATTTTGGGAATGAGCTAGAAAAGGCAGAAAGAAAAAAAGGGATAAAAGATACTTCGCTATTTCTTGAGTTTTTTGTTTGACAGGCATAGATTTTAAAATTGCTTCCTTATTAGTTTAGTGAAATTCTTAGCCAAAAAGAAGGAATCTACCCATTGATTTAAAAAAGCTTGGTTAGGTAGTGTATTCTAAACTATCCTTTGTAGTCAAAGAATTAAGGATTGGGTCCAGGGTTGAAAAACATTTAAAAAATTTACTTTTCAATCCATATTCCCTAATCAAAAGGATAAATCAGATCTACTTTTTGAAATAGTTTAGAATTATGCGGAGGAGGATGGATTGACTTCGTCGATCCCGTTTTGGGAGGAGTTGCAAAAGAAAAGCTTGCTCTCTTCGCTCGCCTTAGGCTTTTTGCACTTCAAGTCACTCAAACAAGCTTGGCAACTTTCAATGCAAAAAGCCCAACGCATTTGTATGCGATGGGCTTTTCTTTTGCAGAGGAGGAGGGATTCGAACCCCCGGTACCTCGCGGTACAACGGTTTTCAAGACCGCCGCAATCGACCACTCTGCCACTCCTCTAATCTGTTGAGTTGTTTCAAGACGCCGTCCCGATGGGAATCGGGAAGCACTCTGCCACTCCTCTATTCAACCGAGACAAATATCTCTGTTTCGGTTTGCAAAAGTAAGACCTTTCTCAATTTTGCAAAAGGCTTTTGCACATTTTTAATCAGGAAATTTTAGGGTCATCAAAGCTTACTTTTTGAGATCAACCCTATCCCCCTGATTACTTGGACAAAAGGAGGCTGTTGCCGTACTAGCAACAGCCTTCTAATCTTAAAATATTTTTAATTCGGAAGCTTATGAGCGAATTTCCCATAAACCCAAGTTCCCACCAAGGCAGAAATCAAAGTCACCAAGATCACAGTATATCCACTACCTATCTGAGCAAACAATGGTCCCGGACAAGCTCCTGTCAAGGCCCAGCCTAGACCAAAGATAAAACCTCCGATCACCTGTCCTTTTCTAAATTCCTTATTTGGAATATTGATAGTCTCACCATGGATGGTTTTAATATTAAATCGCTTGATGATTTGAATCGAGATAATCCCCGTTATCACTGCAGACCCAATCACTCCATACATGTGGAAAGATTGAAGTCTAAACATTTCCTGAATTCGAAACCAGGATATAATTTCTGCTTTGACAAAGACGATTCCGAAAAGAACACCCAAAATCAAGTATTTCAGCAATTCTAGTCCTTTGTCTTCGTGCTTTCGCAAGTTGGGAGCCTCACAATGAGGATCCTGTATCGTTGTTGGCTTTTCTGCTACTTTCATCATTTATCTATTAAAATCCTACCAATTTCATTAAAGGCTCAAGCAAAACGTGCGTCATCAAGAAACCACCGATCATAAAGAAAACTGTGGCTAGCACTGACTGCCATTGCAGGGAGCTGATTCCCATGATTGCATGGCCTGAAGTACATCCACCCGCATAGCGAGTTCCAAAACCTACCAAAAATCCTCCAATCACGAAGAACAGAAGCCCTTTGGCAGTAAATAGATTCTCCCAAGAGAAAATGTCAGCTGGCAATAAGTTGCCAAAATCAGTAACACCTAATGCTTTCAAATCTGCCTGAGTTGCTTCTGAGACAATAATTGAATCAGGGTTGGCCAAGAAGTTGGTTGCTACAAAGCCTCCTATCAACACACCGAGTACAAAGAGAAGATTCCACATTTCCTTCTTCCAGTTGTAAGAAAAGAAGGGTATCCCTGCTGGCACACAGGCCGCGCAGACGTGTCTAAGTGAAGAGGAAATACCAAAGGTTTTATTTCCTAAGATCAATAGCGCCGGCACTGTCAGTCCGATCAAAGGACCAGCCACATACCAGGGCCAAGGTTGAGTAATCCATTCCATAAGTTGATTCATATTTATTTATTCGTTTTTCTTTTTTAAAATCTGTAATCTAAAATCAATGAGGTATTTACCATGTTCACCCGATTGATTACGTATTCAATAGGCGTGATTTGATTGGCATATTGCCTTTTCCCCACCACCAATAATTGTAAGTCCAATCCCTTGAAGAATCCATCAAACCGATAATCGATCAATCCGCTGAAGTGATAATAGTTTGGAATCCCATATTTATTCAACCTTACATCTTCAAAATCAGCAGTATCCGTATGGGAAGCCCCAACGCTTACTTTTAATTTGTCATGGATAAAGGTATGATCATACTGCACCATAAAGGAGTTTCCTCCACCCAGTCCTTCAAATCGCTCTCGCTGAAGGCTTACAAAGAACTGCTCTCTTCCCCATTCCCTTGGAAATAGAAACCGTCCGTGGTCGGATATTCCCAAGTAATTGAAAGTAAGAAGTGCATGTGGCCATTTCAATCCTGCCCTTAACCCCATTCCAAATGACTTTTCATTTGGGAGAATGTAAGCTTTTTCTGGTTCTGGATTTCCACCATTTCCAAGAGCTGTTTGAGCAAAACCTTGAACACCCCAAACCCAGTCAGTAGTTCCAGAGCTTTTTGCAGAACCAGTGGCTTGCAAAAAGGAAATTCCAAAGACACCTTCAGCAAGGTAATTCCAAGATTGGATATGTAATGAATTATTTAAATACTCCACTCCAAACACCCCTATTCCCTTAGACTCGATATGATGCTTGTACGAGTCATCCGAACCAAGAGGATTTCTTCCTGTACTGTAAAATCCAAAAGACTCCTCCACCGGCAACCACTCTAAGGATCCTCGAGAGATCACATGGGAAAACCAAGCTCCATTGAAATGGAATTTACCTGGAGTATAATCAACAGACAGTCCACTAAATAAATTTGGACGCAATCTATTGTCTGAGGCATTCAGAAGGGGACTCTCAAAGTGATGTCTCCCTACCCATACTGAGAGATCTTCTTTCTGATAAGAGAGAAACAACTCCTCCAATCGATCCATATCCTTTCTATTTGCAGGATGATGAACATCATAAAGCAGGATTTCATAGCGATTTCCTACTCCAGTAATCGGATCCAGCTTCTGAATATTATTTTCATAATGCCTGAAAACAAAGAATCCACTGAAGCCCAATCCAAAACCTTTCCATCTTGGACTAAAGTAACCTAGTCCTGCACCCGTTCCCCAGGTGCTGTAATCCATCAAGTCCCCTTGATTGACGGTACTCATAAAGAAAGAACGAAGGTGGAACTCGAATGAACCCTCTCGAAGGACTTTTCCGAATAATTTCTGATCTGAAGGAGTCTCTACCTCCTCTGCATGACCATGCTGAGCTGCCACATCAGTAACTCCATATCCTATACCTACTAGGCTCAGCAAAAGCACTGCAAAATTGCGTTTCATTCTTGACATAAAATTGTGACTTTGATCACATCAGATCGGGTGATATCAAAAATGGCAAGCCTTTCGGCCTGCCATTTTGGGATTAAGCAACTTTTCTATATTATTCTTTAGAGTAAAGTAGTTGGGCAGACATAGTCAGAAACTTTCAATTTGCCTGACTCTTTGATTGCAGTAAAACCGCCTGCCACATCAATCAAATTATCATAACCTCTCGCCTTCAAAATTGAATTGAAGATCATGGAGCGGTAGCCTCCTGCACAGTGTACATAGTAGGTTTCATCCTTCTTCACTTTGAGCATGGAATCATTGATGTAGTCCAAAGGAGCATTTTCAGCATCAATCACATGCTCTGACATGAATTCGGAGTTCTTTCTCACATCTAAAATGTGGATACCAGGATCTCCTTCCTTGATTTTCGCCAATTCGTCTACAGAGATAGATGTGATGGAATCTACTTCATGACCATTTTCTTTCCATGCTTTGAACCCTCCCTGGAGGTATCCAATGGCAAAGTCATATCCTACTCGTGCCAATCTGGTAATTACTTCCTCTTCACGGCCTTCTTCTGCGACTACGAGAATCTCTTGCTTCAGGTCAGGAATCATCGCTCCAACCCATACAGCAAAGCTTCCGTCGATTCCGATATTAATGGAATTAGGGATAAATCCTTTAGCAAAAACCTGAGCATCTCGAGTATCCAAAATCATCGCTCCCGTCTCATTTGCAGCAGCTTCAAATTCATTTGGACTCAATGGTCTGATACCTCGCTCCAAAACCTCATCAATGCTGTCATAGCCTTGAATATTCATCAAAACGTTTTGAGGGAAATAAGCCGGAGGAGGAGTCAATCCAGTCAATACTTCTTTGATAAACTCTTCTTTGGTCATCTCCTGAAGTGCATAATTGGTCTTCTTTTGATTGCCCAAAGTATCAGAAGTCTCCTTACTCATATTTTTACCACAAGCAGATCCTGCACCATGTGCCGGATAGACGATCAAGTCATCTGAAAGAGGCATAATTTTATTTCTCAAGGAGTCATAAAGATGAGCTGCCAGTTTCTCTTGCGTCAGGTCTTTTACGACTTTCTGAGCTAAGTCAGGACGGCCAACATCTCCGATAAATAAGGTATCACCTGTAAACAAAGCTTCTTCTTTACCATCTTCATTGATAAGAAGGTAGCAAACAGACTCCATCGTATGTCCTGGAGTGTGAATGACTTTGATTTTGGCCTTACCTAGTTCAAAAACCTGATTGTCCTCAGCTACGATGGCGTCAAAACCCATTTTCATTCCTGTAGGACCATAAACGATTTTGGCACCTGTCTTTTCGGCCAAGTCTTGGTGACCAGAAACAAAGTCTGCATGGAAGTGAGTCTCCAATACATACTTGATTTTTGCGCCTCGGCGCTCAGCTTTTTCAATGTAAGGTTGTACCTCTCTTAGGGGGTCAATTACAGCTGCTTCGCCGTCTGACTCGATGTAGTAGGCTCCTTGAGCCAAGCATCCGGTATAGATTTGTTCGATCTTCATAGGTTCTGTTTATTAAGTTTCTATCAAATAATAATCAAATTTAAGAAGTGATTAAAGCCTATTAAATGACTTTTGTCACATCAGAATCAAGCATTTACCATCAATTGGGATTCGATGACTTTAACCAATTGATGAGCAGGCACCACACCTGACTCTCTCCAAAGGACTTTTCCCTTATGGAATAAGATCAAAGTTGGTACTCCTCGTACTTGGAAAGTGGAAGCAGCTAAAGGATTTCTATCCACATCTACTTTGACAATTTTGATCCGGTCACCCAATTGACGGGATGTATCTTCGAGAATCGGCTGCATCATTTTGCAGGGACCGCACCAAGTGGCAAAGAAGTCTACTAATACAGGAGTGTCCCCGTTTATCAGTTCCTGAAAGGTTTTTGGTTGTGCGCTCATAAGACTGCTTGTTTTTAAATTACTCTACAAAAGTAAAGGCAGGTCAAAAGCAAATCAGTAATATTTATCACAGGAGCAGTTCCTCATCATTTTTTTAAAAAGTGCTAAAAAAAATTCTCTTGGGAATAAATTTCCTATTTTCGTCCGTCTAAAATTACCGTATTGATGCTCAATTTTAAGCAACTCAACAACATCACCGGCTGGGTGGTGTTTGTGATAGCGACATTAGTCTATATTCTTTCAGTAGAACAAACGGCCAGTTTTTGGGATCCGGGAGAATTCATCGCCGTTTCCTATAAGCTCCAAGTACCCCACCCTCCCGGTGCGCCTTTCTTTTTGTTGGTGTATCGGATGTTTAGCTTTATGGCCTTTGGCAATGAACTGGAGATCGCCTATTGGATGAATGTGGGATCTGCAGTTTTCTCCGGATTGACCATTTTATTTTTGTTTTGGTCCATCACTCTTTTTGGAAGAAAGCTCTTCGGGGTCGTTCCGGGTGAAGAAAGCAAAGGACAGACCATCAGCCTTTTGGGAGCTGGGATCGTTGGTTCCCTGATTTACACCTTCTCAGATAGCTTTTGGTTTTCAGCTGTTGAGGCGGAAGTTTACGCCATGTCATCCTTCTTTACGGCCATTGTCATTTGGGCTTTCCTCAAGTGGGATGTCATCAAGGACCCTAGAGAGGAAAATAAGTGGATGATCTTCATCGCCTATTTGGTAGGTCTTTCCATTGGTGTTCACTTGCTCAACTTGGTAGCTTTGCCCGCATTGGCACTGATTTATTATTTCAAAAAATATCCTAATCCAAATCTCAAAGGTGCTGCAATAGCATTTGTGCTTGGAGGAGTGGCTTTGGTCATTATCAATAATATCATTATCCCTGGTCTTCCAAGTCTAGCCGGCTCGACGGAGATATTTTTTGTCAATAGCCTTGGTCTTCCCTTCGGATCTGGAATTATTTTCTTTATCGCGGCATTCTTCACTGCCCTGTATTTTGGGTATCGCTACTCTTATAAGAAAGAGATGGCGGGGCTAAATACCATCCTGCTTTCCTTGATCTTCATCCTGATCGGTTACAGTTCTTATACCTTGATCGTTGTGCGGGCAAATCAAGATCCTGTTATCAACGAAAATGCTCCCAAGGACATTATTAGCTATGTCTCTTACCTGAAGCGTGAGCAATATGGCTACCGCCCCCTACTCCATGGGCAGTATTTCACCGCCAAACTCACAGATCAGGTAGAAGGTGATCCCATTTACCGAAAGGGAAAAGACAAGTACGAGATTGCTGACTATCAACTTGTAAATACTTACGAAAAAGAGAAAACGACCATTCTTCCTCGAATTTATTCTACTCAGGAAAATCATAAACGGATTTACCGGCAAAAATTAGGGCTTCGGGAAGGACAGGACCCAACCTTTGGTGACAACCTGCGCTTTATGTTCAGCCATCAGCTGGGACATATGTATTGGCGCTATTTTATGTGGAATTTTTCTGGACGAGAAAGTGACTTTACCGATGCTCCTTGGATCGGGATAACCGATGCTTTTTCGGATAAATTTCCGGACTATATCAAAGAAAATAAGGGGCACAACAATTACCTAATGCTTCCCCTTCTTTTGGGAATCATCGGCTTGTTTTTCCAAGCCAAAGTCGATCCCAAATCATTTTATGTGAATCTAATGCTCTTCCTGATGATGGGAGTGGTCTTGGTACTCTACCTGAATTCACCTCCGGTCGAACCTCGGGAGCGAGACTACATTTATGTGGGTAGTTTCTATGCCTTCGCCATTTGGGCTGGCATGGGTGTCTTAGCTATTGCACATGGTTTGGGAAAAGTCACCAAAAACCTGGCAACAGCCGGAATCATTGCTACTCTCCTGACTTTGCCGGTAGCGGGTCTGATGGCAGCTGAAAACTGGAATGACCACAATCGAAAAGGACGCTATTTCTCAGTCGATGCAGCGAGAAACTTTCTTGCATCCTGTGCTCCGAATGCTATCCTTTTCACGGGTGGCGACAATGATACCTTCCCGCTTTGGTATGTGCAGGAAGTAGAAGGTTTCCGTACGGATGTACGGGTGATTGTGCTCAGCTATTTTGATACGGACTGGTACGTCGATCAGATGACTCGACCAGCCAATGAATCTGAGCCACTTCCCTTCTCGCTTTCTCCAGAGCGTTACCAAAAAGGGACCAATGATGTCTTGTACGTCATGGAAAGAGAAGGCCTCGATGCGATTTCAGCCCGAGAATATATTAAACTCCTCAACTCCGGTTCCAATCTGCTCAAAATGCAGACGGGAGGAAAAAGCGAGATCAATATGGTGCCTTCCAGAAATCTAATTTTGGAAGTGGACAGTGCGGCTGTGTTCCAAAAAGGAATTATTCCTGAGGAATTCGAACCGCTATTTACCCCGCAAATCAACTTGCAAATCAAAGGTCAGTATGTGACAAAAGGAACCATGATGTTGATCGACTTAATCGCCACCAATAATTGGGAGCGCCCGATCTACTTCAACAATACTTCCCTAGCCACTATTGGAATCAACGTATCCGATCACGTGGTGATGGAAGGGTTGACTTACCGACTGCTACCCATCCGCAAGCCATCTTTCATACGGGAAGAACTGGTGAATGCAGACTTGGCCTATGAAAATTTCATGGAGAAATTTGCCTTCCGTGGCATGGACAATCCAGACGCCTACTTAGATGAAGAGTATCGTAGATTCGCCTCCAACCATCGAAGTGCGGTCAACAGCATTGCTATGGCTCTACTCGACCGTGACCAAATTGACCGGGCAGCTGAGGTGCTAAACAAAGGGCTTGAAGTCATGCCGGATGAGGCTATCCCATACGACCTTTCCAGTGGGCAGTCCGTACCGCTTTTCTTTGAAGTAGGTGAAGACGACAAGGCATTGGATATCGTGGATAAAGTTTCCAAGCGCTCATTGGATATGATCGAGTTTTATCTGGAAGAAAACCGCGATTATGACCGGGATATGATGATCTCGATCGAAATGATTCGCTACTTTATCCCACTTTTGGAAGAGCGAGGATACACTGAAAAAGCGGAAGAATTACAACTCAGAATGGACTCCTTATTAGGCCCCCAAGAATCAGGAAGCTTACGTCCGACGAGATAAAAAAAGAGGCTGGGTTATAAATCCAGCCTCTTTTGTTTTTTACTTTTCCTTCTTCCAAAGCACATAAAACAAATCCAATCCCTCAGAAGCATTTTCGACCAATGGATAGTCTTCATGGGTGATTTGCACGACTGAATCCCCTTGTTGCTGATGAAGTTTATTTCGGTTCATCCGATTGAGGATTTCATAGGGCATACGGAGAATCCAGGCAGGAAGTCTATGCTGTAAGTCTAGCACATCGAATCGCATGATTTTCTGAACCGACTTTCGATTGGCTTCATGATAACTCCATACTTTTTCATTGCCACCGATTCCTTTGGCTTCCACCCTGTCAAAAATACTCCCTGCCAAATCTATGAGCTCCTGCGGGACATATTCCCGGATATGCCAGGGGTTTCGGGAAAGGGTATGTGTATTATTCGGAGTAGAAATAACTGCCTTGCCACCGGGCTTTAGCATCCGATAGATTTCCTGAAGAAAAAGTCGGTCATCCTGAATATGCTCAATCACCTGAAAGCTCACAATTGTATCGAAGCTTTCATCCCCAAAGCCTTCAAAAGGCGGTATCACAGCCTGTCGAAAATCCACTCCCGGAAAGCGCTGACGCAAGTCTGAGATCACCTCTCCGATTTTATCAATCCCGACATAAGAGTTTGCCAGAGGCAATAAAGTCTCCACTCCTCGTCCTTCTCCGCAGCCGATTTCGAGCAAATCTCCCTTAATCCAGGGCTTGGCTGCAATGTATGCTTTGAGTAGTCGTTGATGAATAGGATTGTCGCTCACCAACTTATCTGAGGCGATTTCCGTTGTGTAGGTAGCCATGTAAAATTTTACTATTTTGGCAAAAGTAAGTTTAATTTTTAAAACCCTAGAATTTGAACCCATGATGCAGAAAAACCTCCTTGTTCGGATATTTTTTCTACTGATTATCTCTCTCCCATTTCAATCGCTAGCGCAAAAGTCCCTCAGCAATATCAACCAAGCTCTTCGATATTCCCGCTATTCCCGTTTGGGCTTGAAAATCATTCCGGTACAGATCAGTGAGACGCAATTCGAAGTGCAGTTTATCGCCGAAAAAATTGAAGAGAATCCTGAATACAATGCCTACAGCTTTTCCTATGCGCTTTTGGATAGCTATGACATCCCCATTGAGCCAGAGGATACGCAGCTTTTCGGTCCGGCTGATTTGGTCTATGACACAGATCGGCATTGGGTTTTTGAGAAAACTATCACAATCGAGGAGGGAAAAGAGCAACTCATGGTACTTTTTACGGCCTTAGACACACGGCAAGGCGATGAATATCATTACCATATTGATCTGAAAAGCGCCTTTGTAGAATCCCATCCTACCTTCGGGGCCTACTATGCAAATGAAGTCCCTTTTGACCAAAATTACCTGAATGCCGGTGAGGCCCTACTTTTCAAAACCACCCAAGGACCTACTCTTCATTCCTTTTATTATCCCATGAATTTCGATGTCCCCTACCCTCCTATGGAAACCAAACCAGCACCTGTGCCAAGGGAATTGGAAGTAGTGGATCAGGGAGATTTTCTGGAAAATATCCCAAAGCAACTCGACCAATTGGGTTATTATTTCTTTCAGCAGGACACAGCTGAGGCTTCAGGCCTTTTGCTTAAAACTACGCATGAAGCTTTTCCGAAAGTGAAGGATTGGGATGAAATGGTAGAGATGGTCACTTACATTTCAACAAGAAAGGAACACGAAGATTTACTGGCGGCTTCCGACAAAAAGAAAGCTCTTGACGAATATTGGCTCAAGCTGACTAGAAACCCAGAAACGGCCAAAGAATTGATTCGGGAGTATTTTCGTCAGGTAGAGTTTGCGAATATTCTCTTCACCGATTTCAAGGAAGGCTGGAAAACTGATAAAGGAATGGTCTACATCATCATGGGGCCTCCACAGGAAGTTACTTTTTCTTTGGATCGAGAAATCTGGAGCTATCAGGGAATCGGTGAAAGTTCGAAAATTCGCTTTACCTTTGCCAGGGTAAAAAATATACTCACCCCACACTATTACACGCTGAACCGATCCCGTGCCTACCAGCCGGTTTGGTTCAAAAATATATCCCAATGGAGAAGCGGAAAGATGGCTTTTTGATCGAAAAAGGCGAACACGATAAAGATTTTATTTTTGGAACTCGAGCTGTGATGGAGGCAATCCATGCAGGGAGGGAAATCGACAAGATACTCGTTCAGAAAGAGTCCAATAATGACCTGATCAAAGAGCTTTTGAAAGAAAGTAAGCAGGCAGGAATCCCGATCGTCCGAGTACCCGAGGGTAAGCTAAACCGCATCACCCGAAAGAACCATCAGGGAGTAATTGCCCATCTCTCTTCGATTACCTACGCATCCCTGGATCATGTCATTGACAATTGCTATGCAGTAGGAAAGTCTCCCCTGCTTTTGGTATTGGATCAAATTACCGATGTCCGAAACTTTGGAGCTATAGCCCGGACAGCCGAATGTGCTGGAGTCGATGCTTTGGTTATTCCTGAGAAAGGTAGCGCCCAAATCAATGCTGAGGCGGTCAAAACTTCTGCAGGAGCTTTAAATTTTCTTCCGGTGGCACGAGTTAAAAACCTTTTCTTTGCTTGCCGCGACCTCCAAAAAATGGGACTTTCGCTAGTGGCCGTCACCGAAAAGTCTGAAAAGGAAATGTATGAAGCGGATTTTTCAGGACCGGTTGCAATGATTCTTGGCTCTGAAGAAAACGGAATTTCAGAAGAGATTCTGAATATCGTAGATGAGCGAGTCAAAATACCGATGAGTGGGAATATTGACAGCTTGAACGTGTCCGTATCTGCAGGAGTAGCGATCTACGAGGTCATCCGTCAGCGCAAAGGCTAAACGTAATCTTCGCCTTTTTTCCGGGCATTACTTACAAACTGACGGAAGCGCTTTTCCCCATCAAGCGGACAAATCAATAGCACGTTATCTGTATCGCTAACTAGGTAATTTTCAAGACCTTCGACTACAATTAGTTTTCCGGAGTCGGACTTAATATAGCTCTTCTTAGTCCCGTAAAGCATGACGTTGCCTTCGATGACATTTTCGTCCTCATCCTGCTCTCTAACCTCGTGAAGGCTTTGCCAAGAACCCAAATCTGACCACAAAAAATCTCCGAGAATCACGTAGACATCTGACGATTTTTCCATCAAACCATAGTCTACCGAGATGTTTTTAAACTGTAAGTAGGCCTTGGTGATAAAGTCTGCTTCACGTTCCGAACCAAAGTGCTCCTCTCCTTCCTGGAAAACCTCGGCGAGATCCGGCATGTGTTTTTCCATGGCCTGAATAAGGCTCGCACACTTCCAGATAAATATCCCTGAGTTCCAGACAAAATCACCACTATCAATAAATGCCTTTGCTAGTTTGATATTGGGTTTTTCGGTAAAAGTCTTGACTTTGAGCGCATCCTTTCCACTACCTTCTACATATTGTATATAACCGTATCCTGTCTCGGGACGATTGGGCTTGATACCAAGTGTCACTAAGCGGCCCGGTTCATCGGCTGCCGCGAGCGCTTTTTTGATGGATTTGAAAAACTTATTCTCCTGCTGAATCAAGTGATCCGAAGGAGTGATAATCATCGTGGCATTGGGATCAATGGAATGGATTTTATAGCCTGCATAGGCGATGCAAGGCGCGGTATTTTTCCGGTTCGGCTCGCTAAGAATCTGATAATCCTGAAGTTCGGGTAATTGTTCCTTAACCAAGTCCACATATTTCCGATAGGTAATCACAAAAAACTGCTCGGGACTTGCCAACTGTCTAAATCGATCGTAGGTCATCTGAAGGAGTGTCCTTCCAGTACCCAAAATATCCAAAAATTGCTTTGGCCGCTTTCTGCGGCTATAAGGCCAAAAACGGGAACCTATTCCCCCGGCCATGATGACTATGTAGGGTTTATTGTGCATGAATCATTTTAGACGATTCCTTCTTTCATTAGTTCGTGAATATGAACAAATCCTGCGATTTTTTCTCCATCTAAAGCTACCAGCTGTGTAATATTGTGTGTTTTCATGACATTCAAGGCCCGAATAGCATACTCTTCTTTTGCAATAGTCTTGGGACTTTGAGTCATGATGTCAGAAGCTTTGAGAGACTGAATATTCAAGGTCTTCTGAAGCATTCTTCGAAGATCTCCGTCGGTAATTATACCTACCAGTTTTCCTTGAGAATCCTCTACTGCAGTAGCACCTAGTCTTTTCCCAGATATTTCTACGATCACTTCCGGAATGCCGGCATCTTCTTGCACTACCGGAATTTCATCCTGACGGATTACGTCTTCTACTTTTAAGTAAAGCTGCTTTCCAAGTGCTCCACCCGGATGATATTCAGCAAAATCGTCCGAGGTAAAGCCTTTTGCTTCAAGCAAGCAAACCGCCAAAGCATCACCTAAAGCCAAATGGGCAGTGGTACTACTGGTCGGCGCCAAATTAAGCGGACAGGCTTCCTCCTCGATGGTTGCATTCAAGACAAATGTGGCCTGCTCAGCGAGATAGCTTTGAGTGTTGCTCACCAAGGCGACTAGAATGGAACCTCTTTTCTTCAAAAGAGGTACAAGAACTTTGATCTCAGGCGTATTGCCGCTTTTGGAAATGCAGATCACCACATCTTCTCGCTGCACCATTCCCAAGTCGCCATGAATTGCATCAGCAGCATGCATAAAAAGTGCAGGAGTTCCGGTGGAATTCAGCGTAGCCACAATCTTATTTGCGATGATGGCGCTTTTGCCTACTCCGGTGACGACTACACGCCCCTTGGATTCTAAAATAGTGGAAACACAGGCCTCGAAGTCCTCATCAAGCAATGAAATCAAGTTTTTGATCGAATCTGCCTCATTTTGCAAAACTCTCGTGGCAGTATTTCTAATATTTTTCGCTAAATTCAATTTTACCTGCGTTAATCACTAATTTTGAACAAAGGTATAAAACTAATCGATCAATCCCGTTTTCAGATTACTGTAAAGCACCCGTTCCTGTGGAAGAAAAAGTCAAATCGGATTTAAAAGAAATATTTGGTTTTAGCCAATTCAGAGGCAATCAAGAACCAATTGTAGATAACCTCCTGAAGGATCGTAATACCTTCGTCATCATGCCTACCGGAGCTGGTAAGTCACTTTGCTATCAGCTTCCTGCCGTGGTCCGTGATGGTACTGCCATCGTGATTTCTCCACTGATAGCCTTGATGAAAAACCAGGTGGATCAGTTAAATGCCATTGGTATCAATGCCCACTTTCTGAACTCGACCCTCAGTAAGTCAGAGTCCAATCGCGTCAAATCGGAGGTTTTGGCTGAAAAGACCAAGTTACTTTATGTAGCACCTGAATCCCTTACGAAGGAGGAAAATGTAGAATTCCTAAAATCAGCGAAGATCAGTTTCGTGGCTATTGATGAGGCACACTGTATCTCGGAGTGGGGACATGATTTCCGCCCTGAGTATCGAAGAATTAAATCCATTGTCTATCAAATCGCCCCCAATCTTCCCATCATTGCACTGACCGCGACTGCTACTCCAAAAGTACAGCAGGATATTCAACGAAATCTGCAGATGGAAAGTGCTGATATATTCAAGTCCTCATTTAATCGGACAAATCTTTTTTACGAAGTACGTCCAAAATCAAAGAATGAGACTAAAAAGCAGCTGATCAAATTCATCAAGTCTCATAAAGGGAAATCAGGCATTATCTACTGTCTAAGTAGAAAGAAAGTAGAAGAAATTGCAGATCTCCTTCGTGTAAATCAAATCAATGCAGCCCCATACCATGCTGGATTGGATGGAGCTGTACGGATCAAAAATCAAGATGATTTTCTAAATGAGGAGGTCGATGTAATCGTAGCGACCATTGCTTTTGGAATGGGTATTGACAAGCCCGATGTACGCTATGTCATCCATTATGATGTTCCCAAATCACTTGAGGGCTATTATCAGGAAACAGGCAGAGCAGGAAGAGATGGCCTAGAAGGTCACTGCTTGATGTTTTACCGATATGATGATATCGTCAAGCTTGATAAATTCAACAAGGATAAAGCCGTCACGGAACGTGAAAACGCCCGAATTCTTCTTCAAGAAATGGCAGCCTATGCCGAGACAGGCGTTTGTAGAAGGAAATTCATCCTAAACTACTTCGGTGAGACCTTAAATGAAGACTGCGGATATTGTGACAATTGTAAGCGAGACCGTGAAACATTCGAGGGAATGGAATTCCTTCAAATCGCTTTGGAAGCTGCTAAGCAGACCAATGAGCGATTTGGTTTAGAACACCTAGTGGATGTGATTACCGGTCAAATGAATGACTACATCCAAAGCTACAAGCATGATAAGCTGGCCGTTTATGGAAAAGGCTCTGAAGAAACCGCAAAGACCTGGACCTCCATTTTACGACAAGCATTGGTTTTCAATTTTCTAGAAAAGGACATCGAAAACTACGGAACATTGAAGGTTTCTGAGAAAGGAAAGGCATTTCTAGAGGCTCCTTACTCAGTTGATTTCTTCAAAGACCATGATTTCGAGCGAGAAATGGAAAACGAGCAGCCGGAAGTCGAGGTGAGTTCGGGAGGAGTAGCCTATGATGAAAAGCTATTTGAACTGCTCAAAGCAGAAAGAAAAAAAGTAGCCCGAGCAAAAGGACTACCTCCTTACGTCATTTTCCAAGATCCTTCCTTGGAAGAAATGGCCACCATCTACCCTACCACCCGCGATGAACTCGCGCAGATTAACGGGGTTGGTATGGGAAAAGTAGCTAAATTTGGTGGGCCATTTCTCAAACTCATCGCCAACTATGTAGAAGAGAATGAGATTGAGACAGCTTCGGAAGTGGTAGTAAAGACTGCCGGTTCCCGGTCCAAAGTGAAAATCTCCATCATCCAACAAATCGACCGTAAAATCGATCTGGATGAGATTGCTGAAAACCTCAACCTCAGTATGAATGAACTGCTTCAAGAGATTGAACAAATCATCTACTCAGGTACCAAGTTGAACATCGATTATTACATCGAGCATATCATGGACGAGGAGCGCGAGGAGATTCTCCATGATTATTTTATGACCGCAGAAAGCGATCATATAAAACCTGCCCTTGAAGAACTTGAGGATGAGGACTTTGCAGAGGACGAACTGCGGGTCTATCGAATCAAATTTATTTCAGAGCACGCCAATTAAATTAGACATTACTCAATGAATATACTCTTGCTAGGAAGCGGAGGCCGGGAACACGCCTTCGCATGGAAAATTGCACAAAGCCCAAAATGTGATCAACTTTTCGTAGCACCAGGGAATGCCGGAACTGCCCAAATCGCTACCAATCTTTCCATTGGAGTTGCTGATTTTGAAAAAATCAAAGAGGCCATCCTTCATCATAAAATTAACCTGCTGGTAGTAGGCCCCGAGGAGCCCTTGGTCAAAGGTCTGGTGGACTTCTTAGCTCAAGATGAAAAAACCAGAAATCTACCGGTAGTAGGCCCCTCCAAACTGGGAGCCACACTCGAAGGAAGCAAGGACTTTTCAAAGCGATTTATGCAAAGGCACCGAATTCCTACCGCTGCCTACGAAACCTTTGACGCCAACCAAATTGAAGAAGGACTGGCATATCTGGAAAAACAAAACCTTCCCATCGTATTAAAGGCCGATGGATTAGCTGCCGGAAAAGGGGTATTAATTTGCCAAACGCTGGAAGAGGCTAAGGTCTCCTTAAAGGAGATGCTTCTTGACCAAAAATTTGGCGAAGCTTCTGCAAAAGTTGTCGTGGAAGAGTTTTTGACAGGAATCGAACTCTCTGTATTTGTGGCAACAGATGGTAAAAGCTATCGAATTTTGCCAGAGGCCAAAGATTACAAAAGAATAGGAGAAGGTGACACAGGTCTGAATACAGGAGGCATGGGTGCTGTGAGCCCGGTGATCTTTGCCGATCAGGAGTTTATGTCACTGGTAGAAGATCAAATCGTCAAACCCACGATTGCAGGATTGGCAATCGAAGATATTCCTTATAAAGGCTTCCTTTTCATCGGATTGATGAATAAGGCAGGCAAACCTTATGTGATCGAATACAATGTACGGATGGGGGATCCCGAAACGGAAGCTGTCCTGCCCCGTATCGAAAGTGACTTTCTGGATTTACTTTGGGCTATAGGCACTGAAAACTTGAAAGACTACAGCTTAGAGATTTCCCCTGACTATGCTACCACGGTAGTGATGGTAAGCGGTGGATATCCGGGAAGCTATCAAAAAGGGCACCCAATTAGCCTTCCTGATGATGCTCAGAATGCAATTATTTTCCATGCCGGTACAGGCAGGAAAGAAACTGGTGAACTGTCCAATCAAGGTGGAAGAGTCATTGCTGTCACGGGAAGAGGAAAAGATTTAGAAGAATCCCTTCAAAACACCTTCCAAACGGTCAATAAGATCTCATGGAAGGATCATTACTTCAGAAAAGATATCGGGCAGGATATCTTAAAATTGATCAAGTAAACCCAAAACTAATCGGAGTTTAAAGACTCTGTGTACATATATGTCAGGATGTAGTAGCTGCTCCACCTCCTCAGGAGGTACCGGCGGCTGTCAAAATAACGGCAGCTGCGGCACGAGCGATTGTAATAAGATGAATTCTTTCGACTGGCTTGCCCACATGGGCATCCCGACCGTCGATAATTTTGATATAGTTGAGGTAAAGTTCAAAGGTGGTAGAAAGGAATACTTTCGAAACGTGGATTACCTCGATCTTCACACCGGCGACCCGGTAGTCGTGGATGTCCCGAGTGGACACCACATTGGCTATGTGTCCCTACAAGGTGAACTGGTACGGCTTCAAATGCAAAAAAGGAAGATTCGTGATGATGACAACATCACCCGAATCTATCGAGTTGCCAATGAAAAAGACATTGAGAAATGGGAAGAAGCCAAAAATAGGGAAGTTCCCTCTCTCTATCGGTGCCGACAAATCATCCAAGAACTAGGCTTGAAAATGAAACTCTCCGATGTTGAGTTTCAGGCAGACAACAGCAAGGCTACCTTTTATTATTCCGCAGACGAGCGGGTTGATTTTAGAGAGTTGATCAAATTGCTAGCTGGAGAATTCAAAATCCGGGTAGAAATGCGCCAAATCAGCCTTCGACAAGAAGCCGGAAGACTAGGTGGCATCGGGGTTTGTGGTCGGGAGCTTTGTTGCTCGACTTGGTTGGTGGATTTCAAAAACGTAAGTACCTCAGCAGCCAGATATCAGAGATTAAGTTTGAACCCAGCCAAATTGAGCGGACAATGTGGTCGCTTGAAATGCTGCCTCAACTATGAGCTCGACACCTACATCGAGGCTATCAAACACATTCCAAATGTAGAACGTCCGCTACAGACCGAACAAGGTCCTGCCAAGTTGCAGAAGACGGATATTTTCCGAAGAATGATGTGGTTTAGCTACAACAATGATAATGATTGGCACAGTATCACCTGTGATCGGGTAAATGAGATTTTGGAATTAAATGAGCAGGGTAAAAAAGTCTTCAACCTTCAGGTAAATGAATCTACAGAACTCGAGGATATGGCTGCTAAAAGCACCCTTGAGCTTGAGCTTTTGGATAAGAAGTTTGCCAAAAAGAAAAAGAAGAAGAAAAGCCGTAATCGCCCAAGAAACCAAAGTCAATCAGGCGCCAATCCGAACCCTCAAAAGGAAGCTTCCAAACCACAGAATACTCCCCAAAATAAAGGGAATCAACCTGCTGGACAAGCTGGACAAGGTCGAAGAAAAAATCCTAGGAGAAAGCCAAAACCTAGACCTGATAATAACAATCAAGCGAATACTGCTCCAAAAGCTCAGCAAAAATCACCTGAGAATGGAGGAAATAGCGGGAATTCTAAGCGAAAGTTCCCGCCTAGGAGAAATCAAAAGCCAAATGATAAAGGGAACAACAATGAGTAAACGCATCATTGCTGGGCTGATTCTTCTTTTGGCTTTTACATCTTGTGTGGATGAGAGGGTCTATGAGGATTTTCAAAAGTTACCCAGCCAAGGATGGTCTGCACAGGACAGTTTGATTTTTGAAATTGGTGAGTTGCCTGAGAGCTTTGGGCCAAATCTGATCGGAGTCAGGTTTAAGGAGGATTATCCCTACGCCAATATTTACGTTAGATTGATCACTCAAGACTCTTCCTTACAGACTTTGGAGAATCAATTGATCAATCTAACGCTATTTGACATAGATGGAGAACCGATGGGTGAAGGCTTTGGCAGTACTTACACCCTCTATGATACCCTTCCTTTCAAAATCCAGTCAGGGACAAATCAAGTCATTCTGCTTCAATACATGCGTGAAGCAGAACTCAAAGGAATAGAAGCTATTGGACTGAAGATCCTGAAGTAATTTCAGGATCTCATTTTTTTGTAGGCATTGATTAGTCCATTTGTCGAACCGTCATGTGAGCTCACCTCTGCATCGGATTGTAATTCCGGCAAAATGCTACTGGCCAAAACTTTTCCAAGCTCTACCCCCCACTGATCAAAACTGAAGATATTCCAAATGACACCCTGAACGAAAATCTTATGCTCATACATGGCAATGAGCATTCCTAGATTGTAGGGCGTGATTTTCTTGACCAAGATCGAATTGGTAGGTCTATTTCCTTCGAAAACCCGATGTGCTGCCACCCTGTCAATTTCCTCCACTGATTTGCCAGCTTTATTCATTTCTGACCGGACTTGCTCCAATGACTTTCCATTCATCAATGCCTCAGTTTGTGCAAAAAAGTTGGAAAGGAGCTTCACATGATGATCACCGATCGGATTGTGTGAAATGGCAGGGGCAATAAAATCACAAGGAATCAGGTGCGTACCCTGATGAATAAGCTGGTAGAAAGCATGCTGACCATTGGTCCCAGGCTCTCCCCAAATGATAGGCCCTGTCGAATAGGACACGCGCTCTCCATCTCTTGAGACATATTTACCGTTGCTTTCCATGTTTCCTTGCTGGAAATAGGCAGCAAACCGATGTAAATACTGATCATAAGGCAAAATCGCTTCCGAAGTGGCCCCAAGGAAATTGGTATTCCAAATCCCAATCATCGCCAAAATCACCGGAATATTTCGATCAAACATGGAATGACGGAAATGATCATCCATGCTATGGGCCCCGGCTAGAAGCTTTTCAAAGTTGTCAAAGCCTATCGCACAGGCAATCGGCAAACCAATGGCGGACCAAAGTGAGTACCTACCTCCTACCCAATCCCAAAACTCAAACATGTTTTCAGGATCAATTCCAAAGGCCTCAACGCCTTTTTGATTGGTAGAAAGAGCCACAAAATGCTTTGCTACGGCTTTCTCATCTTTAGCATGATCCAGAAACCAATTCCTTGCAGTATGAGCATTGGTCATGGTCTCCTGTGTAGTGAAGGTCTTTGAAGCGATGAAAAAGAGGGTAGTCTCAGGATCTACTTTTCGAAGCGTCTCTGCGATATGAGTACCATCAACATTGGAAACGAAAAAGATTTCAAGGTTTTCGGATTGGTAGGGCTTCAAAGCCTCCGTCACCATGACAGGACCAAGGTCTGAGCCACCGATTCCGATATTTACCAGGCTTTTGATAGGTTTACCGGTATAGCCCAACCACTCTCCTTTTTGGATTTTAGTGGAAAAGACTTTCATCTTCTCCAAGACACGGTTGATTTCCGGCATCACATCTTCTCCGTCAACATAGACTGGATTACCTTTTTGATTTCTAAGGGCAGTGTGGAGTACAGCCCGGCCTTCAGTACCATTGATGGCCTCACCGGTAAACATGGACTCAATCGCCTTGTGTAATTCACACTCCCGAGCCAAGTCTAAAAGCGTATCAAAAATCTCCTTATTCAGTCGATTTTTAGAGTAATCCACAAGGGTGTCTTCTAGAGAAACACTAAATCGTTCAAACCTTTCAGGTTCCTGAAAAAGCTCTGAAATGGAAAGATTTTTATATTTTTCGGATAAGTCTTTAAGTCTTTTCCAAGCGTCGGTTTGAGTTGGGTTAATCTGTCTCATGATAGGTTTGATAGCGAGTGACAAAAATAAGAGATATCCTTTTGGAATGAAGGAAAAATAGGAATAGACTTAAATTCCAATTTAAAAAATACTATTTCACCAGAATGATTCGATAATCTATAATGAGCCTTCTCCTTAAAATTTTTAGTTTACTTATCATCTTCCTTACTTTTTTGCCGCTACTCAAGTCTGTGAAATGGTGGATACGTGTCTTTGATTACCCAAGGCTTCAAAAGTTGGTTTTACATCTACTCCTCATCACCCTATGGATTGCCTTGAGCAAAGAGCTGTCTTTTGAAATATGGCTTTGGATAGGGGCTCTGATAATCTCTGCAGCCTACCTGACATATCAAGTATGGCCATTTACACTTTTTGGCAAAAAGATGATAGAATCTGTAGAATTTGATGAAAATACCGGTTTACACGTCCTAGTTGCCAATGTGTATCAAGATAATAATCAATATCATAAAGTTTTGAACCTTGTTCAAAAACAAGATCCTGATATCGTTTTTCTGGTGGAGACAAATCAAAACTGGGCCGATTCTCTAGAAAAGCTAGATCAGATTTATGATTATTCAATCAAAATCCCGCAGGAAAACACCTATGGCTTACTTTTCTACAGTAAGCTAGCCATTGCAAGAAAAGAAATTCACTATCTGGTAGATCCTGATATTCCATCCTTAGAACTGGATTTGGAGCTCAAAAACGGGAAACTAATCACCCTGTATGCCATTCACCCTACACCTCCTGTCCCGGGTGAAAATGACGAAAGCACCGAGCGGGACGCAGAAATTCTGATTGTAGGCAAAAAATCAAAAAAGAATCCAAAGCCTTCCTTGGTGATCGGGGATTTGAATGATGTGGCATGGAGCTATACGACTGAATTATTTCTCAAAATCTCCGAAATGGCCGACCCTAGACGAGGAAGAGGAACCTTCAATACCTTCCACGCGAAAATCCCTTTTTTACGCTGGCCTCTAGATCATGTATTCCTGAGTAAGCATTTTGGCTTAGCTGCATTGGAAGTTCTTCCAGGGATAGGGTCTGATCATTTTCCCATTAAGCTAAAAGCTGTACTTACCAGCGAAAATACATCTGAGGTCCTTTCGGCAAATGGGGATGAAAAAAAAGAAGCCCGTCAGAAAATATCCAACGGGCGAAACTCTTAAAATAATAATTTAGCTTATCAATTGCCTTCTGCTTCCTTTGCTTCTGCTTTGGCTTTTCGCTTGAATCCCTTTCTGAAAGGCCAGGTATATTCCAATGCCTCCATCCCTCTATTTAGGTTGTAAGTAGCGGAATCTGTGTTCTCCAGCGTGCTTTTCAAGGTCTGAGCAAACTCAGGATCATTAAGCAATAGTCCTAATGAATTATCCTTATCATTTAGCTTCTCAGAGATTTCAGTCAATTTCTGCGTCAAAACCTCCGTATTTTCCGCTGATGTCTTGAAGCTTTCAAGCGTAGCACGAAGATCTTTGGCTATCTGCTGATCTGTGGCTAGATCGTTGAAAAGATTTCCCTCTTGGTTGATCTTAGAAGTAAAATCGTTTAATCCTGCGAGCATCTGATTGCTGGTTCGGCTAGCCCGATCCAGATTGGACAGAATAGAACGGAAATTTTCAGCCAAAGTACTGTCCGTCATCACAGCACCGACGATTCCCTCTCCTTGGGCCAATTTCCCAGTTAAAAGTTTTAGATCATTTGTGATCTCAACCAAGTTTTGATTGTTTTCCTGCAGGGTCTCCATCATCTTATCGGTATCTAGCGGCATAACTGCCTCCAGTCTGTCTCCATCCTCCACGGGTGGAGCAAGGGTCGTACCTCCATAGATGACAATAATCTTATTACCAATCAATCCATCCGAACTGATCGTGGCTTTGGAGTCTTTGCGAATGAATTCCGCCACAGCCTCCTCCACATTCATTTCGATTTCCACTTGGGAGTCCCCGTAGAAATTGATTTTACGAACGGTCCCGATTTTCACCCCTGAAAACCAGATGTTATTTCCTGTCTGAAGTCCTCCGATATCGTCAAATACAGCCTTGAGGCCGATTGATTTGACAAACTTTTTCTGCTGACCTCCTAAGGTCAATACGCCAGTTACCAAAATGGCGATACCCAGAAAAACAAAGATTCCGACGATTACGGAGCGTTTATTTTCGCCTCTCATGTTTCTGTAAAATTATAATCGTAAAATGATTTAATACGCTGGTCAGTCGCACGTGGGAATACTTCATCAAAAGTTCCCATCGCCTTGAACTGTCCGTCAAGCAATACCGCCATTCGATCCCCAGTCATTTTTGCACAGGTCAAATCATGCGTGATCACAATGGATGTGGTTTTGTATCTCTCTCTTACCTCATTGATAAGGTTGTTGATTTCCACACAGGTGATCGGATCCAAACCAGCTGTCGGCTCATCATAAAGCATGATTTCAGGATTTAGAATAAGCGTACGGGCAACACCGATTCGCTTCTTCTGTCCTCCAGAGAGCTCAGATGGCATTTGATTGATGGTCTGCGGAAGTCCTACAGCATCCAGGAGTTCCTCGATACGGTAGGTGATTTCCTTCTTCGTCAGATTCTTGATATTTCTGACCAATGGAAACTCCATATTCTCTCTCACAGTCATGGAGTCATACAAGGCTGAGTTTTGGAAGGAGAATCCAATTTTCAGCCTTAATGAATTCAGATCTTTAATGCTCAAGGTAGAGACTTCCCTGCCTAGCACTTCCATGATCCCTTCGTCTTGCCGCAGCAAACCGACCATGATTTTGATCAAAACGGATTTACCCGTACCTGATCTACCTAATACAACCACGTTTTCCTCCCGGAAAAGATCCAGGTCAACGCCTTTGAGGACATCCAGGTCACCAAAGCTTTTATGCAAATTGCGGATATGTACTACTCTTTCTGACATGCCTACATTCCCCTTATTGCGTTTACAATCTGAAGAGCAAGCAACTCTTCAATAAAGATCAAGAACATGGAAATTACCACCGCTGAGTTGGCTGCACGCCCTACTCCCTCGGTACCTTTGGATGAATTATATCCCTTGTAGCAGCCGACAATACCAATTGTAAACCCGAAAAGAAGTGATTTCAGTACGGAAGACCAGATATCAAGAAAGGAAACAGATTCGAAGACCTGCACGAAAAAGGTGGATAAACTCACCAGTTCATTGGCATTTACATTGAGAAAGGAACCAATCAAGGCCACAAAATCAGTGTACATCACCAAAATCGGGATCATGAAGGTAGTTGCCAAAACTCGGGTAACTACCAGAAACTTGAATGGATTGGTCGCTGATACTTCCATCGCGTCAATCTGCTCCGTTACTTTCATAGAACCAATTTCCGCTCCGATACTCGAACCGACCTTACCCGCAGCGATCAAAGCGGTTACCAATGGACCCATGGCACGCACCACTGCGATAGAAATCAAAGATGGCAGCCAAGAAGTCGCCCCAAACTCTGAAAGAGAGGGTCGAGACTGATTGGTAAATACTATTCCCACAATGAAACCTGTCAGGGAAATCAAGGGAAGAGACTCCACTCCAATGCGATAACACTGATGAATAACCTCTTTGAATTCGTACGGAGGAAGGAAAACCTCTTGCCAAAAACGCTTGACAAAGTTCCAGGCATCTGCTAGACCCTTGAAAAACTTGTCAATCTTTTTTGAAATAAATGGTTTTCGGTCGCTTGCTTCTCCAGCCATAGGAAGCTTAATCTATAAGTTTTTACAAAAATACCCGCTAGGAGTAGTGCAAAGAAAACAAAAATCTAACCAAGGGGCGTAAGAATGTTTGGTTTTTTATGAAGGGGGAATAGACTTGACAATAATTAACATCGAAGAAAAATCCATTGTCAATGAATTCAGAAATTGATTGCTGAGGTGAAAGTTTCTAGAACCATCATCCGTAAAGCCCAAACTGATTTCAAATTTCAAAGATTAAAGACGGCTTTGATGGTCTTTCTATCGGCTAATAAAATCACTAATTCGAGGATGATTTTTGGGATAGAAAAGAATGCAAAACACTGCCCAAAAAGGATGGATATTGGACAAGAACTAAAGGTGAGTTTTGGATGAAAAAAATAGGGTGAAAAGGATAAAATCCTTTTTCAAATCAACCGCCAATCATAGACAAAATTTCCTGCCATTTTTCCTCTGAAAGTGGCTTTTCGAAAAGGCCTTTTACCTGAGGAAAATCTGCTGTTTTTAATCGATCTTCAGAGGTGGCATGTCCAGTCAAAAACACAATTGGAGCCTGAGAAAGTTTAGCGATTTTAGATAAGATTTCCCAGCCTGTTTCCTCCTCCAAATTGAGATCTGAAATGATCAAATCCACTTCATTATTTTGCAGCCAGGTCATTGCCTCAGTAGGGGCGAGGAAAGCGTTAAACTCCCAAGAAGGAGCGTACATCATTAGCTGTTTTTTAAAAAGTAAATGCTGAATTCGATCATCATCTATCAAAATAAGCTTGGGCATTCTTTGTGATATTTTATTAAAAAAGAGAAGATCCGCAGATCCGAACTGAGTAGTGACAAAATTATTCTGAATTTTTTAAGGAAAAAGAGAAATCAACATAATTTTTCATTTTTAGATTTATCTAAAATTTTTAGCCTACTTTAATTTTGAATAGCCTAAAAGTATTTTAAAATATTTAAATTCAATTATTTAAGATTTCTAATCAAAAGTGATAATTGAAGTGAATAAATGAAGTAATTCTCAAAAAACTTATTCGAACAGGATGAATCTAATTACATCCATGTCAAGGATCAGGCCAAAATTCGAATAAAAAATATCCTGATAGATTTCTCCTATAAACCGTATTTTGTGCTCGAATTTAAATTGAACTACATGGAGCAAGTAGCGCCGAAGCCTAAAAGACGAAACCAACTCATCCGCTTTTTGATCTATCTCAGAAATCGATTTGACCTGCAGGAAGGTAAGGAAGACGAGCTGGAAACAATCGAGTATATCCGTAAAAACGTAGAGTTTAAAGGAGCTAATTTATGGATTCTGATCTTCGCTATTTTTGTGGCTTCCGTAGGTCTCAATGTCAACTCCACAGCGGTGGTTATTGGCGCCATGCTTATCTCCCCTTTGATGGGTCCAATTATGGGTATCGGGATGGCTGCAGGCATCAATGATTTCGAGCTATTGAAGCGCTCTCTCCGCAACTTGGGAGTAGCTGTTTTTATCTCCATTTTGACCTCTACCATTTACTTTCTTTTCACCCCGCTAGATACTGCCCAATCCGAACTTTTGGCACGCACGGAACCCACCATTTGGGATGTGTTGATTGCACTCTTTGGCGGGCTCGCCGGAATCATCGCAGGCTCCCGAAAAGAGAAGAGCAATGCCATTCCCGGAGTGGCCATTGCCACCGCCCTCATGCCTCCTCTTTGTACCGCAGGCTATGGGTTGGCCACCATGAATTTTTACTACTTCTTCGGAGCCTTTTACCTCTTTTTTATCAACTCGGTATTCATCAGTCTTTCCACCTATCTGATTGTTCGCTTTATGCGATATCCGAAAAAGGAGTTTCTTGACGAGAAAAAAGAAAAGCGGGTTCAGACCTACATCACAGTTTTCACTTTGCTTACCATGATTCCCAGTGTCTTCTTGGCCTATGGTATCGTCGTCCGCACCATCTGGCAAGAGCAGGCTAGACGTTTTGTGGAAGTTGAGATGAAATTCCCAAGAACTCAGGTACTCAATGCCGAATATGATTTTTCTACAAAGACTCGAACCATCGAAGTAATGCTAATCGGCGAAGAGCTCAATCAAGAAATCTTAGATATCACCACTGCGAAGGCGAGTGAATACAATCTTGACAACACTGAGGTGATCATCAAACAGAGCGGCAACTCCCCTACCGATATGAATTTGCTTCGCTCTGATATCCTCAAAGATCTATATGAGCGAAATGAGGAAATCATCAAAAATAAGGATGAACGGATCGCACTTTTGGAAAAGGAGGTCGCGAACTATGGTCAGATTCGAGCTTTGGGCCCAGAAATAGCCCAAGAGGCTAAAGTTAATCATCCCAATTTGCGTAAATTCACCTTAAACCGAACCGTATTGAGTGATTTGGATTCTGCTAAAACTGATACACTGTTGATGGCTTTTGCGGAATTTGGAAGGAAGCCACCTAAGGCAGAAACCGACAAACTTCTAGCCTGGCTGAAAGTCCGCACCAAATCCGATACCGTTGCACTTATTCTTCAATAACCCAACTCTCCCATGAAAAAGCTTTTATTCGCCTTTGCCCTAATTCTGGCTACTGCTTTTGACGCTTTCGCTCAAAACAGCCAATATGATGAGAAACTTGCCCAAAAGCTCGGAGCAGATGACTATGGCATGAAAAAATATGTCATTGCTTTCTTGTATCGGGGAGAGCGAGTTCAGGAATACAGCCCTGAGAAACGAGCAGAACTTCAGCGAGGACATTTAGACAATATCACCAAGTTGGCGGAAGAAGGAAAAATGGTTCTGGCAGGCCCTTTCTTTGGAAATGAAGACCTCAGAGGCTTATTTTTCTTCAATGTGGAGAGTTTGGAAGAAGCGCAGAAGCTTACCGAAAGCGACCCGGCTGTTCAGGCTGGTGTTTTAAAAATGGAACTGAAAGAATGGTACGGTTCGGCCGCTCTTCCCATGCTTTTGGAAATGCATGCCAAGATAGCCAAGCAGGACATTTAAAAATAGGCGAAAACAGCCTAAAACAAGGAGAAAGACAACTTATCAGTCAATAGCTCCAATGCCTTGATAGCCTTGACGGAATTGCCTTTTTCATTTAACTCGGGACTCCACACGGCTATGCTGAACTTATGGGGCATGACAGCCGCTACACCGCCTCCCACACCACTCTTACCGGGCATTCCTACTCGATAGGCAAATTCCCCCGCCTCGTCATAAAATCCGCAGGTAAGCATAATGGCATTGACCCGTCGGGCATGACTTTCGGAGAGGATTTGTCTATTCGCAAAAATCGAAAAGCCATCATTTGCCAGAAAAGAGAAGGATTTGGCGAGATCGACACAGTTCATCTCAATCGCACAATGCGAAAAATAGATGTCCAACACCTCCTCGACGGGATTATCGAAGTTTTTGTATGACTTGAGAAAATAGGCCAAGGCGGTATTTCGCTCACCATGGCTTTTTTCAGAGTTTTTCACTTGCTGATTGATGCTTACGCAGTTTTTCCCCGATATCTCATTGATGAAATCAGAAATCTGATCTGTGGACCTCTCAAATTTGCTGCAAAGCGCGTCCGTGATGACTAGCGCACCCGAATTGATAAAGGGGTTTCTTGGAATACCCTTTTCATACTCCAGCTGTGCGATGGAATTGAATGGATTACCGCTAGGCTCCACATTGACTCGGTACCAAAGCTGGGTGTCAAACTTATGAAAGACCATGGTCAGCGTATGAACTTTACTGATACTTTGGATCGAAAATGGCACCTGATAGTCCCCTACCCCATACACGTTTCCCTTCAGATCCACCAAAGCAATCCCAAACTGCTGAGGATCTACCTCGGCAAGCTCAGGGATATAGGTGGCGACATTCCCCTTAAGATTAAGATTTTGAACTTGATGATATACCTCTTCGATGATTTCTTGATAATCCATAAAAGCAAAATTGGGGATATCCTAAGGAAATGGAAGTATTAGTCACTATATTTTATCCTAGGCACTTTTAGCGTTTGTCTACGTTAGACAGGTCTCCACCTTTAAATTAAATCCACGTGAGTGAAGACACTTACGTGGGCAGAACCGCGCAACTCATTTCCTTGCTGATGTGAGTGCCTGCCTTCGGTAGACAGGTCCCCACTCCCCGCCCCCCTTCAATTTCTCGGCAAAAAGATCTCAGCCAACATACAACGAGCCGACCCCCCTCCCAACTTCTCAATCGTAGGAATCTGAGGGCTGATAATGGTCGTATACTTCTCAATCAATTGAATTTGACCCACATTCAAAGAGTCATAGGCAGCCTGTGACATCACCGTGAATTTCTCCCCTCCATCATTACATACCTCCAGCATATTTCCAGCAAAATGAAACTTCTGCTTGGCTGTAATTGGAATAACTTTTTTCCCGGATTGAGTCAGGCTCTGTTGCACCTTGAGTTTGTCGGAGGCCTTCACGATGCTTTCCAAGCAAACAACCGCCAAATCAGTACCTATATGCATCATCACATTGGTGTGATAGATGGGGACCACCTTACCTCCAGCCTCTTGAACCGCATCAAAGGCTATTACCTTGTATCCAATTAGCTTGGAGAGGTAATCCAAAGGAACCGGATGGGTTCGCTCAGAAAGGCAGGCATAAATGATTTTTTGATCATGATCCATCACCATACTGCCCGTCCCCTCGAGATACTGTCCATCCTGCTCAAAAAAGCTTAAATCAATGATTTCTTTTACCTGAAATCCTGAATTCATCAGCAGCTCGATCAGGTCCTTCCGACGCTCCAGACGGCGATTAGGCGAAAACATAGGATATAGAATGATTTTCCCATCAGGATGTGTTGAAAACCAATTATTGGGAAATACAGCGTCTGTTTTCACAGGCTTTTCCGTATCCTCAACCACCACCACTTGAACACCTTGATCCTCTAGCAGTGCCACAAATCCATCAAATTCCTTTCGAGCCAATGCCTTGATCTCGGCCGGAGCCCGCTCATCTTGCTGCTGATAAATATTATTCTCCGCCGTATCGGTATTAAAACCAAAATTGGCGGGACGAATCATGACTATAGTTTGGCTGCTTTGCATTTTAACGGGTAGATGGGTAACAGTAAAGAACGGGTACGATGGAGAATCGTTTTTCTGAAAGGGTATAGAAAGTAGCTCCCGATGGTCCGAAACCAATAGCTTCACCCTGAGGCTCAGGATTGTAAGGGAGTTCGATTGGATCTCTTTTCAAAACATCCAATAAATCTTCCCCTTCTTCCCGCTCCCAATAAAATATGGACTGGTAATTCTTAATCAGAATTTTGCTGCCATCAGCGGAAATATCCCCTGCTGTGGACATGGTAAAAGGTAGGTTGAAATGGTCTTTCATCTCGGTTTCTCCAGCCTTCTCAAAAGCCTCCTGATCAAAGCTGTAAAGAGAATTCTTATCATCCCGCTTGGAGAGTATATAAATCCTGCCATCAAGGGGATCCACCATCATCGTTTCAGCATCCCGTGCACCTTTGGGATAGGTCAGGATCGCTGCTTCCACTGCGACTTTACCAGATTGAATTCGGTTGGGTTCGGGAAAGCGATAGACAATGACCTCGTCATGCTTTGCCAGGTTATCCCCAATTTCACCCACATAGACGTAAGATTGCCCATTAGGCCCTGGACCGATGGCTATCTCTTCCCAATCCCGATTTTCCACTCCCTCCAATTCCAATTTGCCCAATTCATTTCCTAAAGAGTCCAAAAGGTACACAGCCGCTTCTCCCCCACTATCCGTATGCACATAGATCAGATTGGGATGATTTCTAGAAAAAGCCAAACCGCTGATTTCTTCCAAAAGCGGATTGGAAATGGTAGCAACGGCCTGACCCGCTGCGTAGGGTGAAGAGGTTTTATCAGACTGCTGCGCAAAAAGGAAAAAAGGCAAACAAGCCAAAACAAGAGCATAAATAATCTTTCGCATGCTCAAAAATAGGGATTCATATGGGCAAAGTTTTGAAATACTGGTAAATTGATAGAAAAAAATCATGGATCCGCTACTCAAAAAATTAAACTTTAAGGAGGGGATGAAAATCCAAATCTGGAACTGTCCTGAAGAATTAAAAGCCCTAGAGAAAGAATGGAAATCTATGGGTTTATTGGCAAAAGAATTTGATCACCCGGACTTTCTTTTAGGTTTTGTCCTAAGCGAGGAGGAGATACGGGTACTTTTCAATCAAATGAAACCACAGCTGCAGAAAGATGAAATCTTCTGGATCGCGTATCCGAAGAAAAGCTCCAAACGCTATCAGGTATCAATCAATCGAGATAAAGGTTGGAAAGCTTTAGGAGATCAGGGGTATGAGGGCGTTCGTCAGGTTTCTATCAATGAGGACTGGTCGGCCTTACGCTGGAGAAATGTCAAATTCATCAAAAATATGACTCGAAAATTCAGCGCAAAAGATCAATGAATAGTAGCTCTTGGTGACCAAAGTCCCCAAAGGATCCCTGCGAATTCCCCTTTTTAGTTCTGATTTTAAATTAACTCACCCTTGATCAAAAACTTCTTTAAGTGGCAAATCCGGATTTTCGACCAACTCGATGAGCATTGGGAGAGTCCCCGAGTCAGTAAAATGATCAGCAATCTGGTGGTAGCCTTCTTTGTCGGCGGCTTGATCATCGGTTTGCTCAATTACCTGGGCATCGCCAATCCACTTGCAGGAGTATCGGCTTTTTTTGCAATCGAACTCGCATTTACCGTTTTACTGATTTTCGAAATCCTCGGGTTGATCTTTCTGATTCCTCACTCGGTAGCCGATTCCGTAGGGAAGCAATTTGAGATTATTTCTCTGCTGCTGCTTCGGGATGCCTTCAAGGAATTTGGACATTATTTAGGAGAAATTCACTGGGATGTAGACTTTCTTTGGGAATTGGGACCGATAGTCTCTGATGCTTTTGGAGCTATTTTGATCTTTTTGATCACGGGCTTATTCTATCGAGCACAGCGACATATTCGCATCACCGGCAACTATGAAGAGCAATCCGGCTTTTCTAATATAAAGAAGCTGATCTCCACCTACCTCGCTCTCACTTTCCTTGGCTTGGGTATTTATGATCTTTTTACCGCCTACCAAACCAATCATTTCAATTATAGCCTGGAGCTTTTCTATACCCTGTTGATCTTTGCAGATGTATTTATCTTGCTCTTTTCCCTACGATATACGACCAAGTACCTCAACTTATTTCGCTATTCTTCCTTTGCCTTGGCGACAATCTTCCTTCGACTGACACTTTCCGCTCCTGCCTATTTCAATGTTTTGCTGGCCGTAATTGCTGGTTTGATGGTCTTGGGAGTGACCTTTATCTACAATGGGATGCTTGACAAGCGAAAAGGAGAAATAAAAGAGCAGATTTAAGTGACTGAGGGCGAAGTGGAAAGAAAAATTTATAAAATTTAGCTAAGATTTTTTTGTGGGGGTATTTGGAAAAAATGACACATCCCTCTACATTTGCATCACGTTATCCGAAAGGGATGACAGAAAACAAAATTCCTCCTTAGCTCAGCTGGTTAGAGCACATGACTGTTAATCATGGGGTCCTTGGTTCGAGCCCAAGAGGGGGAGCAAAAAAAAGGCCTCTGGAGATAATCCAGGGGCTTTTTTCGTTTTAGAAGCTTCAGAGACAGATTGACACCTTGTGTCAAAAACAGCTAAAAACACCTGTTTTTCTGAATCTGCACGCAAATAAAACGCAAATGCTTTTAGCGTGGCACTGCCATAAACCTTAAACTATGGCAACGCTAAAAATCGCGCTAGACATGCGCAGAACGCGGATTGACGGGACTTATCCCGTGGTCATCCGCATCACGCACAAGTCCCGAACAAGGGACATCCAGACCAATCAGCACGCAAATCTGAAGACTTTCTCCACCGCAACGGGGAGTTTTCGCAACAATGACGAAGCGAATCTTGAGCTTTTCAGATTGTTGGAACAGTATGCATCACGGCTGAAGGATCTCCGTGAATCAGGCTTGGACCATCTTTCAGTCCAGGAGATCAAAGAGCTTTTGCTCACCAGTCCATCCAAAGAGGAAGTAACGATTCTCTCTTTTTGGGAAGCTGAAATCAAACATCTCCGGTCAACAAAAAGACATGGGTCTGCTACAATTTACCACAACACACTGGCAGTATTCAAGCAGCTTGTCTCATTGGAAACTCCTTTTCAAAGGTTCGATTACAAAGAGCTATTGAAACTTGAGCGGAAGCTTTTCGCAGATGGAAGAAAAGTCAACACGGTGGGAGTTTACATGAGAACCTTCCGTGCAATCTGCAACAGAGCAATCCATCAAGGACTAGTACCTCAGGAATGGTATCCCTTCAGAAACTACAAGATCCGAAAGGAAAAGACTACCCCTAGAGTTCTCAGTCTGCAGGAAATGCAGCAGTTCTTTAATCTGGACATTTCTGAGACGGATACGCTTTTTCCCTACTGGTGCATGGGTAAGCTGATGTTTCTGCTGAGAGGAATCAACCTAAACGACCTCCTACTCCTGGAACCCAAAAATCTCAGAGGAGACCGACTGATCTACAACAGGGGAAAAACAGGAAAAACCTACAGTATCCAAGTTCTTCCAGAAATCCGTGCATTGCTGGACTGCTTCAACTCCAACCATCTGCTCCTTGGACAATTCTCCAAAAGCCAGATCAAAGACCGTGTGAAGTTCACTCATGTGATGGGACAGAAGCGTAAACACATCAACAAAAAGCTGAAAGATCTGGGTGAAAGGGTCGGAACACAGGAACCGATCACTACTTATGTTTTCCGATACAGCTATGCCAACATCGCTAAGCAACTGGGTTTCTCCAAAGACTTGATCGCTGAAGCATTGGGTCATGAGTACGGAAATTCAGTCACAGGGATCTACCTTGAGATGTTTGATCAAGAGACACTCGATCAGATGAACCAAATCATTTGTCAGAAAGTCCATCAGAAGGCAGCGCGCAGTTCATGATCCTTCGGTCCAATGGCTTTTGCTTTCAAATCTGACTTGTTGATTTGGGAGCTATCGGCCTCGAGTCTAGCTGTGAAAACAACCAATGCGGACGGACGTCAACAGCCCGAGGAGTAAAACCTCGGGTTTTTTAGTTGAATTCAACCCGATTAAAAAATCTGAGGTGGAAACTTGTTGTACTTTTTGGTATTCCGTTTTATCATTGTCAAAAACTCAGTTTATGCTCAACAGATTTTTTCTACTCAGTGTGCTGTTTTCTCTATTCGGGGTCTTGTCTTGTACAGACCCAGAAGAACCCAGCCAAACCCCAGACACAATCTCCTATTTTTTTGAGGTTGAAGTAGAGGGAACCAAATACCGACAGGAACTAAAAACTGACCTTCCAGATGATTCAACTTTCCCACTAGTTTTCAGTGGAGGGTTCAATACCACCATCGACAAAGCTTGTGTTCCTGAGCCTTGCATAACTCCGTTCTTTATAAACATGCTTTTCAGTGACGTATCGGGAAAACAACCATGGGATCAAATCGAAATGATCCAAGTACCATCTGGAAGCTACACATCTCACAACTGGTTTGGAGGAACAGCAACAACACCAGCTCCAACCACTGGGACGGTAACAATTACCAAAAAAAGTCTAAAACAAAAGCTGATTCAGGGATCCTTTGAAGGAGAAGTCTACAAAACAGGCACCCTAACCCCTGTCAAAATCCCGATCAAAGGAAGTTTTTCTGCCAGATATCTTTGAAGCTTTTTTAGTTTTTACAAAAGACTTACATTTAAGCCAGCCAACACTTTTCCCGAATTCAATCAGATCTGCACCCAAAATACCATGAGCCAAAACCTCCAACGACTCGCGTCTGGACTGTCAAAGATTAAAAAAACACTAAACAAAAAATCCATCTACACAGGAAAAAGCTGGGTTTTGATCGATGATAATCAAAGGGGTATTTTCGAAATTGAGTTCTTTAAAGATGGTAGAATGTTGTACATCATGGGAGGCCATGCTACCTGGGGAACTTGGGATATCGTACCTTCATCAGGTCGTCTTATCCTTGACTATGGCAAATCCACGTCATTGTATGACGTGAGGTTTGCTGATGATTCAATCATGACTGTCCAAAACCCTCAACATCATGAGGTTGAAATCTTCGTAAACAAGAAAAAAATCCCTAATCTAATAGCGGACTTTTACATGACCACGCTTTGGAAGAAGCATAAGATCGAAAACAAAGAAAGAAGCAAGCCTAGAGCTTCAAGAACTTCCAAAGCATTTGACCACCTCTCAGGATATCGTACATCATCCCAAAACGAGGAGCCAAAAAAAGATTATTCTTCGGCAAAAACCGCAAAAAAGAAATCTTCGGAGATCATGGTCTTTTTTGAACCACTTTTTAGCTTTTATAGAGACTTTTTCCTCATTTTGTCTAAAGGTGAATCTGCCTCATCGAAAGCAAAAGACAAAGACAACCAAAAAGACACTTTGTTACTTGGTTTTGTTAGTCTGATAATTTTGGCCTTGATCATTTGGAGCTTTTTCTGGTAACTTTCCACCTCCGGCTCTTTGCCTTTCCAACGAAAAAGCTATTTTTAAGCAACCAAACATTTTTTGGAAACCCGAACCGATCGGGCACTGCGTTTCAGCTTTTTACTTTCGCAATCTGATCGGTCCCAAAACGGTTTTCAGAAATACGCAAAACACGCTATGTCAGAAGAACAAAAACGCCAACTGGAAAGCCAGCTTTGGGGAATAGCTAACCTACTCCGTGGTAAAATCTCCGCTGATGACTACCGGGACTATATCCTCGGCTTTATCTTTTACAAGTACTTGTCGGAAAAGCAGTACATCTATGCCAACTCGCTACTGGAAACTGAAGCGGTGAAGGACTATAAAAAGCTCAAGGATGAAGAGCTTCTGGAGGCAATCAAAGATGAATCACTCGAAAAGCTCGGTTACTTCCTAAGACCCGAGGAACTCTTTGACACCATCGCTGCCCGTGGAAACGCTGACACGGAAACGGAATCCAACTACATTCTGGAAGATCTGAAGGCGATCCTGAACCATATTGAGCAAAGCACAATGGGAACGGCTTCGGAAGATGACTTCAATGCACTTTTCGAGGATCTGGATCTAAACTCGACCAAGATCGGTCGAACAGTAGGAGCCCTAAACAGCATCATCGCTCAAATCCTCAACTACCTCAACAAGATCGACTTCAAACTGGAGGACATCGAGTCTGATGTCTTGGGTGATGCCTATGAGTTTCTGATCGGCAAGTTCGCAGCGGGTGCAGGGAAATCAGCGGGTGAATTCTACACCCCGCAGCAAGTCTCCAAGATTCTGGCAAAGCTGGTCACAACTGGCAAAACACGGATCAAGTCCGTGTATGACCCCACCTGCGGCTCGGGTTCCCTCCTACTCCGGGTAGCCAAGGAAGTGGAGGTATCGGAGTTTTACGGACAAGAGCTCAACCGAACCACCTTCAACCTGGCTCGGATGAATATGATCCTGCATGATGTGCATTTCCGTAACTTCGACATCCGACAGGAAGACACCTTGGAGTACCCACAGCATTTCGAGCAGCGATTCGAGGCGATCGTGGCTAACCCTCCTTTCTCTGCTCACTGGAAGGGAGACAAGAATCCGCTCTTCGAGACGGACGAGCGATTCGCGCGCTATGGTAGACTGGCACCGAAAACCAAAGCCGACTTTGCTTTTCTACAGCACATGCTTTTCCAACTCAATGATAACGGGATCATGGCTTCCGTTTTTCCTCACGGGGTACTCTTCCGTGGGGCAGCTGAAGGAGCAATTCGGGAGTACCTGATCAAAGAGATGAACGCCATCGATGCAGTGGTCGGCCTTCCTGCCAATATCTTCTACGGCACGTCCATCCCCACCTGTATTCTGGTGCTGAAAAAGTGCCGGGAGCAAGACGATAATGTGGTTTTTATCGATGCAAGTGGAGATGATCACTTTATCAAAGTGGGGAATCAAAACGAGCTTCGAGACGAGGATGTGGAGCTGATTATCAAAACCTACCGCAATCGAGAGACCATTGATAAGTATAGCTATGTTGCTTCGCTTCAAGAGATTGCCGAAAATGACTACAATCTGAATATCCCCCGCTATGTGGACACCTTCGAGGAAGAAGAAGAAATCGACCTAGACAAGGTGGCTGAGGAACTGAGAACCCTGGACTCTGAGCTAAAATCCAATGAAGTGGCTTTAGTCGGCTTCTGCAAACAACTAGGAATCTCAACGCCTTTCTGATATGAGCGAAAAAAGAAACATGCCAACTCTGAGATTTTCTGGGTTCTCAGAAGACTGGAGCGAACAAAGTCTTGGAGAACTCCTTGAGTTCAAAAACGGGTACAATGCACCAAAAGAAAGCTATGGATCGGGAGAGAAGTTCATCAATGTACTTGACATCATCCAAAACACAACCATTACACATGAAAAGATTCTTGGTTCTGTAGAGCTTTCAAAGGAGGAATTTGAAAAGTACAAAGTCGAATACGGAGACATTCTGTTCCAGAGAAGCTCAGAAACCAGAGAAGAAGTAGGCCAGGCAAATGTATACCTAGATAGTAGTAGACCTGCAACATTTGGAGGTTTTGTGATCAGAGGAAAAAAAGTTGGAGACTTTGACCCAGCATTTATGAATTACCTACTAAGAACTCCACGATCCAGAAACGAAATCACCTCAAAAAGTGGAGGCAGCACAAGATACAATGTTGGACAGGAAACACTTTCGCAAGTTCCTGTTATTCTGCCTTCTCTTCCCGAGCAGCAAAAGATTGCCGCGTTTCTGACAAGCGTGGACCAGCGGATCGAGCTGCTTCAGGCCAAAAAGGAAAAGCTGGAAGGCTACAAGAAGGGCGTGATGCAAAAAATCTTTGCTCAGCAGCTAAGCTTCAAAGCTGATGATGGTTCTGACTTCCCTGATTGGGAGGAGAGGAAGTTGGGGGAGGTTTGTGAGAAAAAGTCGTCGAACATCACAGCTGGATCCTTAGCAGAAAGTGACGGGCATTACAGAATTTATGGTGCAACAGGTTTTTTACAAAACGTAGACTTTTTCCAAGTTGAAACAGCCTTCATTTCAATCGTAAAAGACAGAGCAGGAGTTGGACGTGTCCTAAAATGCGAACCGAAATCTAGCGTACTAGGAACTCTCGATATGATCCTCCCAAAAAAAGAAATCGACATCGACTTCCTATTCTCAGCACTCGCTCGAATTAATTTTCTGAAGTACATGACAGGTAGTACTATCCCTCACATCTACTTCAAGGATTACGCGAAGGAACGGATTAAACTTCCAAGCCTACCGGAACAGAAAAAGATCTCTAAGTTTTTAACGACCTTGGATCAGAGTATTGAGAACCTAAATCAACAGATCAACCAAACGCAGACCTGGAAGAAGGGGCTGCTTCAAAAGATGTTTGTGTGAAAACCTACAATATGACACGGTCTCAAAAACTCAATTCTTTGAACAAACTGGTTGAAGAACTTTCTGCTTTTAACCATCCAGAAACTTACCATCGTGAGTTTTGGGAGTGGAGACAAAAGGCAATGAGACGTCTTTCTCTAATTTTTGGGAACCCCTCACTTCAGCTCAACCATTTTATTTCCACAAAATACGTGAAACCCAGCCTCTCCATGTATAATGCTTATTATGGAGACCCCGATCTAGAAAAGAAGCAGCTCAAAGAGATTACTGAGAGGTTTGCAAATCTACTTTCATCATTAGCTGAAGAGATTCCTGATGAAAGTGAGCCAACTTCTGGCCCAAATCCCAAAGAAGTTGTGAAAAATGTTTTCATCAGCCACTCATCGAAGGATCACCTTCTTGCAAAGGAGGTCACCATCCTTTTAGAGGCAATGGGGGTTCCAAGTAGCCAGATTTTCAACTCTTCTATGGCTGGATACGGAGTTAAACCAGGTGAAAAATGGCCTGAATCTTTACATTCCGCGATGAGCTCCGACGGGGTGGTTATATCTTTGATTTCAAGCGACTATAACAAAAGTGCAGTGTGTTTATGTGAGATGGGTGCTGCATGGATACTTGCAAAGACCTACTACCCAATCGTCATTCCTCCTCTCACTTTCAGAAAAATAAAAGGTGTCCTGCCCACGATCCATGGAATCGAAATAACCAATTCACTATGGTGGTCAGAGCTAAAAGAGAGATTAGAGCAGATCTTTAGTTTGACCCCGATTCCTGTTGCAATATGGGAAGGAAAGAAAAAAGACATCCTAGAACGAATCGAAAAGCTTTTACCTGAAAAATAACCATGCAAAAATACTCCGTCAATCAACACCTGATCGAAACGATTCTCTCTTGGGTAAAGTCCGGGGAAATCGCGATTCCTGAGATCCAGCGTCCCTTCGTCTGGGACAGCTCCAAGGTTCGAGATCTGATGGACAGTCTCTACCAAGGCTATCCAGTCGGCTATATCATCGCCTGGAAAAATCCGAATGTGAAACTGAAAGACGGCACACTCAGTGAAGGGAAAAAGGTGCTGATCGACGGACAGCAACGCATTACTGCTCTCACAGCTGCGATCCTTGGACAGTATGTAGTGGACAAGACCTACGAGCGAATCAAGATTAAAATCGCTTTCAATCCCATCGAGGAACGTTTTGAAGTGCAGAACCCGGCAATCCGAAAAGATAAGACTTGGTTGCCCGACATTTCGGAAGCAATCAACGGAGACCTGTTTGATATCGTGGACTCTTACTTCGAGGCAAATCCAGAGGTAGAAAAAAAATCTGTCCGGGAAGCTTTCACCAAACTCCTGAATATTCCAAAGAAGCAGATTGGTCTGATCGAACTTGCTTCTGATCTCGATATCGAGACCGTTACTGAGATCTTTATACGAATCAACAGTAAAGGAGTGGTTTTGAGTCAAGCGGATTTCGCTATGAGTAAAATCGCTGCGGATACGATGTATGGAGGAAACGATCTTAGGAAAGCAATCGACTACTTCTGCCATTTAGCCATCGCCCCTGAATTTTACAAACACATCGTAGATCATGATCCAGAATTTGCCAGAACTGAGTTTTTCCAAAAAATGACCTGGCTACGTTCAGAAAACGAGGACTTGTACGATCCTGATTACACCGATTTGATAAGAGTTGCCTTCACCTCGCAGTTTAATCGGGGTAAGCTATCGGATTTGGTGAGCTTACTATCAGGAAGAAATTTCGAAACCCGTTCCTTCGAGTCTGACATCGCCGAGAAGTCCTTCGAAAAACTGCGTACTGGGGTTTTTAGCTTCATCAATGAAACCAACTTCAAGCGCTTCCTGATGATCATCAAATCAGCAGGGTTTATTTCGCCGAAGTTGATACGGTCTCAGAATACTTTGAACTTTGCGTACATCGTCTACCTAACCCTGAAAGAAAACGGAGTAAACTCAGTTTCGATTGAGTCCTTTGTCCGTCGTTGGTTTGTGTACTCGATTCTAACTGGTCGGTATTCCGGGTCAGCAGAAAGTATGTTTGACTACGACATCAAGCAGATTTCTGAGAAACCGTTTGATTTATTCCTCCAAGAGAGGGAAGACGCTGAGCTTTCGGACGCATTTTGGGACGTTTCTTTGGTTCAAAGTTTGGACTCTTCCGTAGCAAGTAGTCCTTACTTTTTGACATATTTAGCAGCACAGGTTAGACTTGGAGACAAGGGATTTTTGTCACGTGACGTTACGGTGAGTGATTTGGTCTCACTTCGCGGTGACATTCACCATCTCTTTCCAAAGGACTACCTAAAGAAAAATGGACTTGATCGGTGGAAGTACAATCAAATCGCCAACTTCGTTTACATGCAATCCGAAATCAATATCAAGGTTGGGAACAAAGCTCCGAGGGAGTACTTCGAACTTTTGAAACATCAAATCGAAAACTCTAACCTCCAGGTAAGCGGCCTCGGGTCTGAGAACGAACTTCAAGAAAACTTGCGAATGAACTGTGTACCTGTGGAGATCATGGACATGAGTTTTGAGGATTACTTTGACTTCCTAGACCTACGTCGAAAACTGATGGCCAGAAAGCTGAAAGAGTATTATTATCAGCTTTAACCCATGAAAACAGCTGAAAAATCTGCTGTCGTCCTCAATCTGTATAGCCAAATGACAACTGATATCAAGCAAGAGCAAATAGAGTTTCTCAAAGATCAACTCTGGAAATCTACCATGAGAGCTGCAACAAGTCGGGCTGGTAAGATTTACAAAGCCGGGACAACTGAGCAGGAGAAAACCAGTTTCAAGAAAGCGTTATTTGAGTTTGTTACTAAAATGATTCGTGATCATTATGAGAACCAGACTCCAGATGATCCTACTCACTTAAAGAATATTTCTGAGTTAAAGGCTTATGCCTCAGACTTTGCATTTGTAACCTTACGCTTTGGACATGCACAAAAGGTTTTGAACCTTTACCTCAAGTACCTTTGGTGCCTTGGATTAGTCCAGGAACCTCCTCACTTTCCGGTAGACAGACTGATTCAAAAAAAGATGAAGATCAAGAACACTACCAACTGGACCAAAGACATGGAAGAAGATCAATACACCCAAGTGATTGAAGAAGCACGAACCATTGCGGAAAGAGAAAATTTCAGGTCAATCGCTACCCTGGAACTGAGCTTTTACAACAACTTGTGAAACTTCATGAAGAACTAGGGAATCAAACCCTTCCAGTTTATTCCCCACTGAACCCAAACTTTTCTGGTTTAAATCTCCACTAGCCGAAAGCCTCTAGCGGGAACTTTGATTCCTTCGAGCCGTTAGCTATCTTAACAAAGCAAACAAACATTCTTTGCGTTTATGACCGTCTTAGAACTCAAATCCCGATTGATAAAGCTTGTGGAGGAAACCCAAAATGAGGACCTTCTCGAGATGCTGGTGGACTTTCTCTCCAAGCAACATCAATCTACTCAAGGCGCACTTTGGGATGATCTGAGTGAGGAGCAAAAGCAGGAAGTGCTGGACAGCTACCAAGAATCCGAAAAAGAAGAAAATCTCCTCGAAAAAGACAAACTCTTCCGCTTCCTCAAGTGAAAGTAGTAATCACAAAAACTGCCCTCAGGCGCTTTCATCAACTTACCGACTACCTACTCGAAGAATGGGGTGAGTCATCGGTCATCCAATTCGAAAAGCGCACAGCAAGCTTTTTAGATCTCTTGGCCGAATTTCCCGAAATCGGTACGGAAGTGAATGCTTCCAAAAAGATTCGAGCCTTTCAACTCACCAAACAAACCCGAGTCTTTTACAGAATCAAAGCTGACCAAATCCTGATTCTGACTTTTTTTGATGTTCGGCAGGATCCCGACAGCTTGAAGTATTGACAATTCGTCTCTTTTTCAAAGAAACTTGTACACCAAAATGAAAATTAGCATCTTAGTACGATCAGTACCTGTGTAGCATCCCGTAAGAACTGCGCGCAGGTCGTTTTTTTGACTTTTATGACCACACAACCGGAACAGACTTTAGAAAATAATCTCGTGGCCCAACTCGTAGGGCTTGGATACAAAAAAGTAGAGATCAAGGACGAAAGGGAGCTGCTTGCCAACCTGAAAAGGCAATTGGAGATTCACAACAAGGTCCAGCTCAATGACCGGGAGTTTAGTCAGATCCTGAATGCGATCAACAAAGGAAATGTTTTCGAGCGGGCGAAAATACTCCGCGACCGTGTCCCCTATCAGGATGATTCGGGTGAGTTCAGAACGGTGGAACTGATCAACCAAATCCACTGGTGTCAAAACCAATTTCAAGTCACACAGCAGGTCACCATCGAAGGAAAATACCGCAACCGATACGATGTCACCATCCTGATCAATGGTCTCCCCTTGGTGCAGATAGAGCTAAAGCGTCGTGGTTTAGAGCTCAAGGAAGCTTTCAAGCAGACACTTCGATATGGGGTGCATTCCTTTGGAGCAGGACAGGGACTCTTCCAGTTCATCCAGTTTTTTGTAATCAGCAACGGCGTGAACACCAAGTACTACGCCAACTGCAACATCAAAGACCGCGACTTCAAACAGACCTTTTACTGGACTGATACCAAGAACAAGCTGATCACCCAGCTTCAGGACTTTGCTGATATATTCTTGGAGCCATGCCATCTGTCCAAGATGGTGACCAAATATGTGGTGCTGAATGAATCCAACAAGAGCCTGATGGTACTTCGCCCCTATCAGTACTACGCTACTGAAGCGATTGTGGACCGGGTTCGAAATACGACGAAGTTCGGCTATATCTGGCACACCACAGGATCAGGAAAGACACTGACCTCTTTCAAAACAGCACAGATTCTCACCAATATCCCTGAGGTGTACAAGGTGGTTTTTGTAGTGGACAGAAAAGACCTAGACACGCAGACGATTAACGAGTTTAACGCTTTCAGCAAAGGAAGCATAGACGGCACCAATGACACAAAGACTTTGGTAAAGCAGCTTGCAGGTGACAATAAGTTGATCGTGACCACCATTCAAAAGCTGAACACCGCAATTTCCAGCCCCAGGCACCTGAGTAAAATCAAACACCTGGGCGAAAAGCGGATCGTTTTCATTTTTGACGAGTGTCACCGAAGCCAGTTTGGCAAGACACATGAGGAGATCAAAAACTTTTTTGAAGGCTCTCAGATGTTCGGGTTTACGGGCACACCCATCTTTGAAGAGAATGCGGGTTCGAATGCCTATGGAAAACGGACCACCAAAATGCTTTTCGGAGACTGTCTCCACAAGTATGTAATCACCGATGCAATCCGAGATGAGAACGTTCTGAAGTTTTCCGTGGAGTACATCAGCACCTTCAAAAAGAAGGAGCATATTTTCGATATCAATGTGGAGGATATAGACGAGGAAGAGGTAATGAACTCCCCTCAGCGATTGGAGAACATCGTGGACTATATTCTCGAAAACCACAATCGAAAAACCCACAACCGAGAATTCACGGCAATTTTCTGTGTTCCTAGCGTACCCGTACTAATCGACTACTACCAGATTTTTCAACAGAAGCTTCAGGAACGCGAGCCCAAGTTGAAACTGGCTACCATTTTCTCCTACGGGGCAAATGTGGACATGATAGAGGACGGAGGCTTTGAGAATGACTGGGAGGATGGTGAGTTTGGGATAGCTGCCGAAAAGGAGCGAGACAATTACAAGCGACTTGGAAAAAAACACCCTCGCGAATACCTAGACGACTTTATCAGCCATTACAACAGTCAATTCGGAACCAACTATTCCACCAAGGACAGCAAGCTTTTTTACCAGTATTACAAGGATGTAGCGACCCGGGTGAAGAAGAAGGAGGTGGACCTTCTACTCGTGGTAAATATGTTTCTGACAGGTTTTGATAGCAAGACCCTAAATACGCTCTACGTGGACAAAAACCTAAAGTACCACGGTTTGATTCAGGCCTATTCCCGCACCAACCGAATTAAAGGAGAGCTGAAGTCTCAGGGAAATATCGTCTGCTTCAGAAACCTGAAGAAAGCGACTGATGATGCCATTACCCTTTTCTCCAATCTGGATGCGAAGGATGAGATTATCATGCAGCCTTTGGAAGATTATGTCGGGAAGTTCAACGAAGCCTTCCAGAAACTTCTGAACATCACTCCCACTGTAGATTCCGTCAATGATCTTCCCAGCGAAGTGGAGGAAATGGAGTTCATCAAAGCTTTTCGCGAGTTGATGCGCCTGAAAAACGTGATGGCAACCTACACCGAGTTCAGTTTCGAAGAACTTGAGATGCCCGAGCAGGTTTTTGAAGACTACAAGAGCAAGTACCTAGACTTGTACGACAAAGCCAAAGGAAATCAACAGAAGGAAAAAGTATCCATCCTCTCCGATGTAGACTTCGAGCTGGAACTGATACACCGGGACGAGATCAATGTCAGCTATATCCTAAAACTACTGGCAAAACTCAAAGACGCCCCGGAGGAAGAAAAAGCCAAGCAGGAGAAAGCAATCGTCGACCTCATGGTGGGAGAAACACAGCTCCGAAGCAAGCGAGAGTTGGTGGAGAAATTCATCCGCGAAAACCTTCCAAACATCGAAGACTCAGACCAGATTCCCGAGGAGTTCGAAAACTTCTGGACACTCGAACGAATCGAAGCAGTCAAGCGCATGAGTGAAGAAGAAGGACTGGACTCAGACCAACTCGAAGAGATTATTGCCAAGTACATCTATACCGAGAAAGAGCCACTCCGGGACGAGGTCGTGTCCATCATGAAAGAGAAGCCAAGTCTTGCCAAACGCAAGACCACAGCCGAGCGAGTGATCGGAAAAATCGTGGACTTCGTGGAGACTTTTATTAGTGGGATCGCGGCGGCTTAACGCATCACGGTTGTCAGAAAAGTAACGCATTTCTGAGATATTGTTTGGGTTTCAATAAGCATTTATGCCTAGTTTGAAATACTTTTCAAAATTCATCCCAATAAAAAATCCCTCCACCATAAAAGCAAGATCATAAAATCCTTTACAAGGTTGTAGTATAGAAATTGAATTCCGAAAGCCTTCAGATTTACTTCTGAGGGCTTTTTTTATTACCATCAGCCTTGCTTTCCTTTCCCCAACCTTACTTTGCGACAAAAACCTTATTTTTATTCATCTTGTCATTTAAGAATTCTCAAACCCTGATTCGACTATGAAAAAATCACTTTGGTGTATCCTTGCACTCGTTCTCACTTTTACTGTCAATGAAACCAGTTTCGGACAGACAGTCCTTGACCAAGAAACCATTACCGACCTCAATAAATCCCCCAACTATGTCTTCGGTGTGAAAGACGAGGAAGGCCTCAAAAGTGCATTATCAGTTTATGACACCTTTATGGAAAATGGAGTCCAAGTCGAAAATTTTGAGATTGTAGTGAAAGGCCCGGTAGTCAGAACCATGGTGAAAGAATCAGAACTAGAGAAGTATTTTGAAAAATACAAAGGAAAGGTCCGGGTAAGCATTTGCAGCATCGCCATGAAGAGACTTGGGGTTTCCAAAGAGCAGCTTTTCCCCGGATTGGATGTGGTAGAGACTTACACCATACGCATGCTCCAATTACAGGCTTTGGGCTATAATTCGATCTCGTATTAAGGAAAAGAAAGCTATAAAAATAGATAGCACTCGGCAAATAGTTCTTTTATTACAGCCTAATGAAAAGAAAAGAAAAAAAACCTTCAGAAATGATTCTGAAGGCTTTTTCACTTACAAGCCCTCCAACATCCCCACTAACTTAGCTCTCACTTCTCCCGCAAGCGGTTCAATCTCAGGATTGTCAACCACAGACATCGCAGCGGCGGGGTCCATCATACTTACTTCGTAATCATCCCCGCCCAAACTTCGAATCGTGACATTGCAAGGCAAAAGTGTGCTGACATGTGGTTCGGCAGTTAAAACCTTATCGGCAAAAACAGGATTGCAAGCGCCCAGAATCAAAAATGGCGGATAGTCCTTATCCAATTTCTTTTTCATCGTGGCCTGAATATCGATTTCAGTCAAGATACCGAAACCCACTTCCTTGAGTCCAGCCTCGACCTTGCTGCGAAGGCTTGCTAAGTCTTTTGATTTTAGAGTTTTGGATTGATAATAGTTCATGTCTTAAGGGTTAGATTGTTGTCTTTAATTGAAAATCTGAATTCACTTGTCAAGCTAATCAGATAAGCCTTGAATTACAGTAACTTCCATTACATAGCATCTTGTCAGCTCCATACTTTACCACAATCAAGAACTTCTCCTTCTCCCCATTTTTCTCCAATTCTTAATCCTCATGTTGTATCTTGCAGGCATTCTAAGCAAATCATTTCTTTCATCTCAAAATCCCAATATCCTTGAAGCCTACTTACCTGATCCAGCAAGCCACCCTAGTCAACGAAGGCAAGACATTTGTCGCTGATGTCTTGATCGAAAATGAAAAAATCCAAAAAATTGGCTCGATTCCAGCCCAAGAAGGCTACCAGCTGATCGATGGAAAAGGCAAACTCCTATTGCCAGGAGTGATCGATGGGCAGGTTCACTTCCGGGATCCAGGACTTACTCATAAGGCTGATTTGAATAGTGAAAGCAAGGCGGCAGTAGCCGGTGGCGTGACCTCTTTTATCGACATGCCCAATACCCGACCGAATACCCTCACGCTCGAGCTACTGGAGGAGAAGTATCAAATCGCTTCTCAAAAGTCAGTGGCCAATTATGGTTTTCTTTTGGGAGTGAATGCAGAAAACCTAGACGAGGTAATCACTTGGGATACCAAAAAGCTTTTGGCCATTACCGATGATGGGCTTTACTTTTCCGGAAAAGGAAATATTCTGGCAGACCGCCCGGATATGCTCGAAAAAATATTTGCTGCCAACAAGGGAATTCTTGCCATTCATTCAGAAAAAGAGGAAATCGTCGAAAAGAACGAGGAGGCCTACCGTGAGAAATATGGGGATGATGTTCCGGTGAAGTTTCACCCACTGATCCGAAGCGAGCAAGCTTGCTACGAAGCCACAGAGAGAGCCATTGCTTTAGCTAAAAAACATGATGCCAAGCTTCACATTCTCCACCTAAGTACCGCCAAAGAAACCAGCCTTTTTCGAAATGATATACCACTAGAAGATAAAAAAATCACGACCGAGGTATCTGTTCACCACCTTTGGTTTACCGATGCGGATTACGAAGAAAAAGGAACCCTGATCAAGTGGAATCCAGCTATTAAAACTCAAAAAGACGCAGATGGATTACTTCAGGCCCTGATAGATGATCGCATTGACTTGATCACCACCGATCACGCCCCTCACGCTTTGGAAGAAAAGCTGAAGCCTTATTTCCAATCCATGTCAGGAGCTCCTTTGGTACAGCATTCATTGGCTTGTATGCTCGAATTTTTCAAGAAAGGGAAAATCAGTCTGGAGAAAATCGTGGAGAAAATGTGCCACAATCCAGCCATCCTTTACAAAATCAAACAAAGGGGTTACATCCGAGAAGGCTATTTCGCAGATTTGGTCTTGGTGAATATTGATAGCCCTTGGACGGTGAGTAAAGAGAATATACTGTACAAGTGTGGCTGGTCACCTTTGGAAGGCACCCAATTTCAGACTCAAGTAGAAAAGACCTTTGTCAACGGAAACCTGGTTTTCGATAAGGGTAATTTTCAAGAAGACTCAAGAGGAAAAGCGCTGGAAGTTGAATGGGAAAAGAAGGAGTAAAAGCCCTTTTTGAAGGTCGCAAACTAGTCATCGCTACCAAGCATCGGAAAGAAGAAGCCCTAGGGCCGATTTTTGAAAAAGAACTGGGAGTAGAAATTCTAATTCCTGAAGGCTTGGACACGGATTTGCTAGGAACCTTTTCCGGAGAAATCGAACGAAAAGAGGACCCTATCACCACGGCAGAGCGGAAATGTGAATGGGCTATGGAAATCACCGGTATGGACTTAGCCTTGGCAAGCGAAGGTTCATTTGGAGCTCATCCAGCAGCCTTTTTTCTTCCCGCAGATGAAGAACACCTCCTGCTGATTGACAAAAAGCTGGGTTTAAAAATCCATGCACGTCATCTCAGCACCGAAACCAATTTTAACGCTCAGGATTTTAAGTCGGAGGAGGAACTACGGGAATTTGCCGAGAAAGCCCTTTTTCCCAGTCATGGACTGATTTTGAAAGGTGGAAAAGATGAAGTTTTTAAAGGAATTGTCGATTGGAAAGCGCTAAAGGATAAGGCTCAAGGACTCCTCAATCGGTATGGCAGGGCTACTGTGGAAACTGATATGCGGGCCCTCTTTAATCCCAGCAGAATGAAAGTAATTGAGGAAACTGCTTACCAATTAATCAAGCAAATCAACTCCTGCTGTCCTGCCTGTAGCAAGCCTGGTTTTTGGGTCAAGGAGCGAGAGTGCGGCCTCCCCTGCTCTTGGTGTGGTTCGCCTACCGAATCTACCCTAGCCCATCGCTTTATCTGCGACCATTGTCAGCATGTGGAGCGAAGACTTTTTCCGAATGGAAAGGAAAAAGAAGATCCCATGTATTGCAATAGATGCAACCCATAATTATCCTTAGAAATTCTCATAAAAAAATTGAAATGCGTGATTAAAATCACCTTTTGAGTCAGAAAGAGGAAACAAATTTGTAGTCCAATGGCAAAGGCTATCATCCATATTCTACTCATTTCGCTGGTCCTGCTAAATGGAATGGGCTATACGCTTATTCAGGCGCATTTTTATTGGGACCGGGAGGAGATTACAGCCTTGTATTGTATCAACAAGGATAAGCCTGAAATGGAATGTGATGGAAAATGTGAGCTTTCCAAGAGGCTTTCCGAGGCAAAGGACTTGCCTGCCAATTCAGAGGAAATCACCCTAGAAGAACTTCAGCTCAATTTTATATCCCAAAATTTGATAGAGCTCCCAGATCGCAAAATCATTCACATTTTAGAGAAAAAGCTAAAAAGTAGCGTGGAATTATATCAGCATATTAATTCGGAGGACTTTTTTCACCCACCTCAAGGCTAAGTTTTAATATATCATTTTTCACCCATTCACCCTTCATTTCTATGAATTGAAGCATGGAATTCTATTATCAAAATACTTAGTCTAATGAAAACTCATTTGATTCAACTATCGGGCATACTCAGTATGCTCCTAATTACCTCATTTGCCTTTGGGCAACAAAAAATTAATTTCCAACTCCTTGACTCGGATCAGCAGTCTCCTATCGTAGGTGTCAGCTACAGCTATGGCTCCCAATCGGGAATCAGTGACGCAGAAGGAAGGCTTTCTTTGACATGGGAAGAAAAAACCATTCTTTATCTAAATCATGTAAGCTATGGAAGGTGGTTTCTAAGCCCTGAAAAGGTACTGGAAGCCGCAAAAACCGGATTTTCTTACCGAAAAGAAACAACGATAGGATTACAACCGGTTTCTGTCATTTCCATAAAAATGACCGATGAAAAAGATAAAAAGATTGTGCTTTCTGATCAGGAAAGATTGCACCATGATGCCGGTGCGATCCTGATGCTCAATCCAGTTGTCTCGGGTATCCGAAAGGGTAGTAATTTCGCCTTTGACCCGGTGATGCGAGGCTTCAAGTACGATCAACTTAATATCGTAATCAATGGTATTCAGACAGCCAATGCAGCTTGCCCCAACCGGATGGATCCACCGACATCTCAGGTTGCCTTAAACCGCATTCAGCAGGTTGAAATCCTGAAAGGTCCGCATGCTTTACGCTACGGAATAGGCCTAGGTGGCACTATCAATTACATCCCGGAAAAGCCAAATTTCGGATTCAATCCCGGAACCTATGGCCAAATTTCCTCCCTCTATGAATCCAACGGCAATATCTGGCGAAATGAAGGCCGTGTAGGCTTCCAAGGTTCTAATTATGATATTGGAGTTTTAGGAAGTTACTCCTCAGGCTCAGATTATCAGGCTGGAAACGGGGAAATGATACCGGGCAATTTCAAGCGGGGAACCGTCGGTATTTATGGGGATTTGCAGGTAAGTAAGCGTGATTTGCTTCAGGTATCTCTAAATAGAAATTTTGCACGGGATGTGGATTTTCCATCCTTGGCGATGGATCTTCGCACTGATGATACTTGGATGGGAAGTATCTTCCATACCCGCACCATGGAAGGTCAAAAACTGGTTTCCTGGACTAATTCCGCCTACTTTACCCGGGTCGATCACTTGATGGATAATCTTCTCCGTGATCTAAATCCCCGAATGGTCAATGCCTCCACTCCTGCCATTACCCAAAATTGGGGGCTTCGAACAGAAGGAACTTGGACTTTTGAACAAGGAAAGCTTTATGCTGGAATTGATCACCGATCGGAATCTGCAGAGGGAAGTCGTACCCGCGAAATGCTTATGGGCCCAATGGCAGGAAGAGTGTTCACGGACAATGTCTGGCAAGACTCGCATATTCAAAAAACCGGGCTATTTGCCAATTACATTTTCACCCTAGGATCCTCTACCCTCAATGCTTCTACCAGATTGGAAGTTAACCAAGCACAAGCCTTGGACCCTGCCGAGGAATTTATCCAACTGAATCCAGATACTAAAAACACCCAAATCAATCCAGGAATCAGTTTGGGTTGGCAAAATAGCTTGGGAAAAGCTTGGTCTTTGGGGATTTGGGCAGCTAGTGTGCAGCGAAGTGGAAGCCTTCTGGAGCGCTACATTAATTTTCTACCTGTGGGACTGGATCCCTGGGAAATGGTCGGTGACCCTCAAATCAATCCTGAAACAAATAATCAGATTGACTTGGTGGTAGGTTTTGAAAAAGAGAAAGTCTTTGCAGAAGTGACCTTATTCGGTTCCTACTTGACTAATTACATTTCCTCTGTCAAAACAGACCTTAATCCACGTCTTCCAAGTAGCCCCGGCGTTCGTCGTTTCGTTAATTTGGATGAAGCTTTTAAAGCTGGGGTTGAGGTATCATTTAGACACCAAATCATTCCCAATCTATCCCATTCCTTGGATCTAGCCTATACCTATGGCGAGGATTTGGGTCTAGATGCTCCGCTTCCTGAGATCGCTCCTTTGGATGTAAGATATCGGATGATGGGACAGTTTGTAGAAGGAAAATTGCAGACAGGGTTAAATTTCCGTTTCGTCAGTCAGCAAAATCGAGTATCTGAAGTATTTGGAGAAGGAAAAACACCCGGATTCAATTTGATAGACTGGGATATCAGCTATCCGCTATTCTCCAATCTGCTTCTCAAAGGAGGAATTCAAAATATCCTCGATGAGACTTACTATGAACACTTGACTCGACCCATTGGAATGAATAAAACTCCCATGTATTCCCCAGGAAGAAACTTCTTCTTGATGCTAAGCTTTAAGTTTCAATAAAGTAAAATGCCTGCCAGATTACAGAACTTGGCAGGCGTTTTTCTAAATTCTACTGAACCTTCGACATCGTATAAGTCGACTAAGGGTTTTCTTTTTTATCCTTCGTGGCGAGAGCCCTCCATCACTTTGAAGATATGGAGGATAGCTGGGAAAACCGCATCCATAGATTCGGCAGCTCCCTTAGTAGATCCAGGCAAACCCAAGACTAGGGTATTCCCAATCAAGCCGGCTACAGATCGGGAAAGCATGGCATAAGGCGTACGCTGCTGACCATAGTTTCGGATCGCTTCTTCAATCCCAGGCACTCTTCTTTCCAAAATTGATTCCAAGGATTCTGGTGTCACGTCTCTGGGCGATAATCCAGTTCCGCCGGTAAAAATCAACAAGTCAATTCCAGCTTTCGAGGCATCCTTCGCAAGACTTTGAATCTGCTGAGAATCGTCAGGGATCACTGTTTTTTCCAAGACCTTCACCCCATGTTTTTCCAGTCTTTCACGAATCGCCTCCCCTGCTCGGTCCTCTCCTTTTCCTTGGGAAATAGAATCAGAGCAAACCACCACCCGGGCGGAAATATTCCTTTCCGAACTAGGAGTACGGTCAGATTTACCTCCCCTCTTTTCCACGAGCTTGATCTGCTCAATACTCACTCCCTTATCGATCGGCTTGAGCATATCGTACATGGTCAAAGCCACTACGGAAGCAGTATGCATCGCTTCCACCTCTACGCCTGTCTTGTAAATAGTATGAATCTCTACCAAAACTTTTACCTCCATCTCCTCGATTTCATAGCTGACTGAGGTAAACTCGATGGGAAGTGGATGGCAATCAGGAATCATATCGGCAGTACGCTTAGCTGCAAAAAGTCCAGCCACACGAGCACATTCCAAAACGTCGCCTTTCGGAACGGCTCTTTGCTTGATAGCTTGGATGGTTTCAGGTTTACTGACTTTCACGATAGCCTGAGCGATCGCTTTCCGAAGAGTACTGCTTTTATGAGTAATATCGACCATTTATGAGGGATTTGGATGCCCGCAAGATACCATATCCTGAATAAAATCCTTCAAGTGTTCGATCTCCACATGATCCATTAGGACGATTTTGTACCATTGATTAGACTCATCATGGGTCTGTGGTACAAGATTATATTTGTGTGCAAGTTCCTCGGGAACACATTCGGATCTGATGGTAACAATATTCATCTCGGGCTCGCGGAAATAAGTTACGCCCAACTGATCGAGCTGCTTACAAAGCCAATTGGTACGCATCTTAATTACCGAGATTTTCTCATACCATTTGTGTGGTCCATAGGTGGTAAGGATTACCCAAACTGCCACGGCATTGGCTCCAGAACGGCTTCCACATAGAGTCAAGTCCATCCCCTCGACATACTTGGCTTCCGAGGTGAGTACATTTTCGATGAGGCCTTTTCGACACACAAAAATCCCGGTTCCATAGGGTGCCTGAAGCATCTTATGTGCATCTATGGTAATGGAAGTAATGTCAGGATTGGTAAAGTTGATTTGGTTTTCGAAGTCTCCAAAAGGATAAACAAATCCACCGTATGCCCCATCTATATGCAGTCTGAAAGGAAGTTGGTATTCCTTCAAGGCATCTGTGAAAACTGCAGGATCATCCACAGAGCCAAACATGGTGGTACCCATATTGGCTACGACGATGAAATATTTTTTTCCCTTTCCAAGTGCTGCTTTAATACTTCCCCGAACAGCTTCAGGACTGACATCCCGAGTCTCGGTATCGACCGGGACTTTCTCCCAATCCAACATCAATAAATTGGCAGATTTGGGAATGGAATAATGGGTGTCCTCAGAGGCCAAAATGACAATCTCATCGACCTTTGCCCCAAACTTTTTCATGAACTCATTTCTATAAATCCAAATTGCCTGAGCATTGGCTTCGGTCCCACCCGGAGAAATATAGCCATCAAATTGACCTTCCTCCATTTTGAAAAGGTCAACCGCCATCATATTCAGTACCTCTCGCTCGATAGCCTGTGTACCCTTGAAAGCAAATTCTGAGGTTCCAAAAGTATGGCAACCTATGTGATTTGGATTGGCTATGTAGGTACTTAGAACCGGCATTTCACGAAGAAAAAGAGATTCATTGGTAAATACCTTTTCATCCAAGCGGGATGCAGGATAGCCCAAATTGGCATCTTTTGAAAAGTCTACATTGTCCTTCAAAGCTTGTTGAACCCTATTCAATCGTTGCTCAGCATTTAGCTTTTTCCAATATTTCATTTCAATCATCATGATTCCTACTCTTTTGTGCGAAACAAAGTTAGTCCTGCTATTCGGGAATAAAATTGACTTTCATCAGGTTTTGAAAAAGGCTTTCATTCTACAGCCTTAAATCTTCTTTGCACAGTTCTTGGCTGCTGTTTTTTCCAAGAATAGCTTCGAAATCACCTCTCCTTATTTTTCTAAAATGAGAAAATTGAAAGAGATAAATTCATCTGAAAATCAATTAGTTGCCGATACTAGAAAAAGGGAAACATCATTCCATCAACTGACTTTCCTCATACTATTTTAGTATAGGATCCCCTAATATCGTTCAACAAAAACCCGAAAAACTATGTCGGCATCTCAACCCTTATCATCAGCACAAACCATCGCTTTGGTATTGTTGCGACTATTTGTGGGATGGCATTTCCTCTATGAAGGTGTCATCAAACTTTACACCCCCTCCTGGACGGCCAAAGGCTATCTGCTTAGTGCGACCTACATGGAATCTTTTTTCCATTGGCTAGGCAGCGATTCCATGATTTCGTTAGTAGACACCTTGAATGTTGCCACATTGATTTTAGTAGGTGCGGCCCTTATTCTTGGTTTTCGAACCAAGCTCGCCAGTATCTTAGGGATCGGTCTATTGCTTCTCTATTATTTGGCACATCCACCCTTTCCGGGACACCCCCAAGGTATCACCGAAGGCAGCTATTGGATCATCAATAAAAACCTCATTGAGGCAGTAGCCTTAGTGGTGATTTACCTATTTCCTACCTCGATGAGCTTTGGTTTGGAAAGATTATTCCATAAAAAAGAAATCAAAACTCAATCCACTTAAACCCAAAGAAATCATGTCAACAGATAAAAAACTATTTGGTGGATTTTCAAGAAGAGACTGGCTAAAAAGTGTGGCAGGTCTCCCAATTTTGGGCTCTGTTTGGGCAGCCGGATGGGATACTACCGAAAAATCAAAACTTGAAAAAGAACTGCTTTTAGAAAGGTTAAACATCAAAGCCAGTCCACCGCCACCCTCCGGATCCATGGAAGGAAATCCGGTTCGAATTGGATTGATTGGCTTTGGGATTCGCGGAGAGCAATTGATGCGGGCCTTGGGATTTGCTACCAATGAATGGTTGGAAGCAATGGCAATATCCAGTCAAGAGGACCCAAATGACAAAAGACTGGAAGACTTCAAAGCTCAGGAAAACCTCAATGTCAAATTGGTGGGAGTCTGTGATATTTTTGATGTAAGGGCTGAGGATGCTCTTCGCTCTTTTAATACTCCTGATAATCCCTGCAAAAGATACCCAACTTATTTGGACTTAATTCACAGTGGAGATGTAGACTCTGTAATCATTGCTACTCCAGATCATTGGCATGCTCCCATGGCGCAGGCAGCAATTGAAGCGGGAGTTCATGTCTATGTAGAAAAGCCCATGACCCATACAGTTTCGGAGACTTATCTACTACGGGATGCCGTAAGAAGAAATCCAGGGGCTGTACTCGCTGTTGGACATCAGCATCGACAGACTTTAAGCTTTCTGACTGCCCAGGATGCAATTTCTAAAAATACCCTCGGTCACATATCCCTTGTTGTCACCAACACAAACCGAAACGACGATAATGGAGCTTGGCAATATAGAATTCACCCCGATGCTTCTCCAGAAACCATTGATTGGAATGCCTTTTTGGGAAATGCTCCTTTTGTTCCATTTAACAAGGAGCATTTCTTTCGCTGGAGAAAATGGTGGGCTTACGGTTCTGGACTATCCGGAGACCTATTGACCCATGACTATGACAGGATTAACTGTGTTTTGAATATGGGAATTCCAAAATATGTAACTGCATCTGGAGGAGTCTACACCCATCGAGATGGCAGGAATGTACCGGACGTCATGCAAGTGAATATGGATTTCCCTGAGTTTAGCTCCGGATCCAGTCAGGAGAATGGAAAAGAAAAAGGAATGAGCCTAGTTTACAGTGCAACCTTGGGGAATCAATTTGACCGGGGCACTGTACTCATGGGACATGATGCCAGTATGGAACTCGGAAACATTCTGACTATCTACGCTGATCCTCGATCTACTCAATACAAAGAAATGATTCAAGATGGAAGGATTGACCCGGCTGTTCCGATCTATCAATACGACCCAAGCGCAAATGGAGTAGATGCTGTCACCTCGGCCACTGCTAAGTATTTTGCCAACAAAGGGTTGCTGTGGACTTACCGAGATGGAAAGCGGGTTGACTCAACCTTCCTTCATATCCGGGAATGGCTCAGCTGTATTCGAAATGGTGGAAATCCAAGCTGTGGTATAGATGAAGGATTTGAAGAGGCAATCACCGCTCATATGGCAGGCTTGTCTTATAAAACTGGAAGAAGAATGGAGTGGGATGAGGAGACAGAAAAAATCATCACCCTCCCCGAAGAGGAATTGGATGCCATTCTTCTGGATAACTCGGTAAGCTATGTCAGCTAGTCAATTTTAATTCGTCGTTTAGCACTTACAATAAGCCGCCAACCCTAGAGGCTGAACTAACATTCAGCCTCTTTTTATTACCCACATTTTACGAGGACGGTTGGTTTATTTCGAAAATTGCCCCGATTTTGAAGCCCTCCTTTCAAATTGAGACTTGATTACCCAAGGAATTTTGGAATGGAATAAAATCATATTTAAAAAGCCTACTCTCACATGATTCCATTAATTGAAAATGCCTTTCAATTTCCTTCACGAATAGCTGTTTTAGATCAAGGGCAGCACTACTCTTACCAACACTTATTGGATAGAAGCGCAGTGATTGCGAGAAGTCTGCTCGCTACGCAAAGGGATTTGAATCAAGAAAGAGTAGCTTTTATTATCCCCCCTTCTTTTGACTACCTGGCTGTTCAATGGGGTATTTGGCGGGCAGGCGGGATTGCGGTGCCACTCTGCACCTCTTACCCTTTACCTTCCCTAGAATATGTCATTGATGACACAAAAGCCAGTTTTTTGATCGTAGCTCCAGAGTTTGAAGACTTACTTTCTCCATTGAGAGCTCGGGAAGATTTAACCTATCTATCCAGCAAAGATTTTGATAATCAGCCATCCTCTCTTCTTCCTGATATTGACCCATCGAGAGGAGCTATGATTTTATACACGAGTGGCACCACGAGTTTACCCAAGGGAGTGTTAAGCTCACACCAGACCATCACCGCCCAAATCAAAAGCCTGGTTCAGGCTTGGAAATGGTCAGAAAATGATCACATTTTATCCATTCTGCCTTTGCACCATGTACATGGAATTATCAATGTCAATTCCTGCGCTTTATGGTCAGGTGCAAAAGTTCAGTTTTTACCTCAGTTCGATGCTGCAAAAGTCTTTGACATCTTCAATGAAGGTAAGGTAAATGTATTTATGGCTGTGCCTACGATCTACTTCAAATTGATCGCTTTCTATGAAACTCTATCAGGCTCAGAGCAGGAAGAAATCCAAAAGGCACTGAAAAAATTTAGATTCATGGTCTCTGGCTCTGCTGCTTTGCCGGTTTCTGTCATGGAAAAATGGAAGGAAATTTCAGGCCACACTTTATTGGAGCGATATGGAATGACAGAAATAGGCATGGCGATCAGCAATCCCTATGATGGGGAGCGAAGACCAGGCCATATCGGGCAGGCCCTCCCGGGCGTTTCGGTGAGAGTTTGTGATGAAGAAGGAAAAGAGGTCCCTCCCCATAAATCAGGGGAAATCCAAGTCAAGGGAGACACGGTTTTCTCTGAGTATTGGGGGAAGCCGGAAGCCACCGCAAAAGCTTTTACCAAAGATGGATGGTTTAAGACCGGAGACATTGCAATTGTGGAAGATGGCTACTTTCGAATTCTTGGGAGAGATTCGGTAGATATTATCAAATCCGGAGGTTACAAAATCTCAGCTTTGGAAATAGAAGAGAAAATCCGCGCACATGAGGCTATCAAAGATTGCGGAGTGGTGGGAATCCAAGATGAGGAATGGGGTGAGAAAGTAGTAGCCGCACTAGTTACCGATCAGAATATTGATATTTCAGAATTAAAAAATTGGCTTCGAACTCAACTTCCATCCTACAAAATCCCCAAAGAATTTATCTTCTTGGAAGAATTGCCAAGAAACGCACTCGGTAAAGTGACCAAAAATGAACTCAAAAAACTATTCTAAATCATGACTATTTACGGAGTAGCTCTGCTAGCCCTTGCCTTTATCCTCGGACAATGGGTGGGATTGCTTTTGGGGGATTGGCTAGGAATCCAAGCAAATGTTGGTGGTGTGGGTTTTGCCATGATTTTCTTAATGCTTGGCAAGGAATGGTTGGTCCAAAAAAATCAAATGAGTCCAGAAATGACTGGAGGCATTGCTTTTTGGAGCAAAATGTATATCCCCGTTGTCATCGCCATGGCAGCCAGTCTGAATGTAAAATCCGCAGTTTCTTCTGGAAGTTTGGCACTGATAGCAGGAATAATTCCCGTTTTGGCTGGTTTCCTCATCTTTCCTTGGATTATGAAAAAATTTCATCCTCGACACCATGGATAAGCTAGTAGAATTGATCGGAAAAAACGGGCTGATTTTTGGTTTCGTGGTCATTGGATTTGTTTTTATCATAGGCGATATTTTATCCAAGACGGTTTTCCGTTCTAAAATTCCCGGTTCTGCGGTTTCTATCTTTCTAGGCTTGGTTTTAGGCTACTTGGGAGGGCTTTGGACTGACGGAGAAAAGGGAATCTCTGATCTTTCACTCTTTGCCGGAGTGGGGATTTTGGGTGGTTCGATGTTTCGGGATTTTACGATAGTAGCCACCGCATTGGGAGCAAATCTTGAGCTTATCCGAAAAGCAGGTTGGTTAGGTTTAGTTTCCTTATTGATCGGTATAATCTTATTTTTCATCCTAGGAGTTTCGATAGCCTTTGCTTGGGGTATTCGGGACGCCGCTAGTTTGTGTACCATCGGTGCAGGTGCTTGTACCTACATCGTCGGTCCGATCACCGGTGCTGCTGTTGGCGCTTCGTCGGAGGTAATTGCCTTGAGTATTGCTATCGGCGTTGTAAAAACCATCGCTGTTACAATTTTCACCCCTATTGCAGCAAACAAAATCGGACTCTTTAGTCCAGAATCCGCCATGGCATTCGGAGGAATCATGGGGACTTCAAGTGGGGTAGCTGCAGGATTAGCCGCAACAGACCCCAAACTAGTTCCTTATGGTGCCGTAACTGCCACTTTCTACACGGGCGTTGGTTGCTTACTTTGCCCCTCTCTTTTCTATCTAATTCTCACCTTCTTTTTCTAAGACAAATGATTTAATAGATAGATCTAGGCTTTGTCTAACTTAATCACCAGGAGAAATTATTTCCCTAAGAAAACATTCACTCCTATCCCTACTTCCAAGCCATGCATCCTGTCCTGTAACAGACCAGGCCTAGAAATCGGAAGCCAATAGTGACTTCTCAAGAATAACCCAAGACGCTTGGTCATCAAATAGTTGGTACCGATTCCTACTTTCAAATGACTGAGGTTGAACTCGCTGGAACTAGTACTTCCATATTGATATTCCACTTCCGAAAAATTTTCAAACTCATACGTAAAGTCCTGTTTTGAGAGATAATTACCCATTAGCGCGAAACTACTTTCAAAGCTAAACCCGCTGTAATA